>ENA-OQLB01000232-OQLB01000232.1-human-gut-metagenome-genome-assembly--contig:-NODE-232-length-33053-cov-5.047409_pt1 | contig 33053 bp, 38 predicted proteins | sample MGYA00242656_ERZ504813 | MGnify/ENA primary metagenome ERZ504813 (study PRJEB26092, sample SAMD00036388) | human gut metagenome | host: Homo sapiens | study: EMG produced TPA metagenomics assembly of... | reverse complement strand
TGCTGTGTCTACTATATCAGCAGGGCTTGGGAAGAAGTGACTACTGAACCAGTACAACATTCCAAGAACCGTCTACTGATATCGGTTATAAAAAGAAAAAGCGTCTAGCTAAATCAGGAAAAGACATCACCCCTTGATGAAACGGTCTTTACCTCAGCGTGTAACGACCTTTACCAAATAGTGTAACGGCCTTTACCCAATAGCGTAACGACCTTTACATTAGCATGTAACGGCTTTTACACTATAGCGCAAGCAATCGGTAAATACAATCCATTGAAAATAAACAAACTACATCATCGGTCAGCAAGTTCTATCACCTCCAAATCTTTAAACGTTCCCCCATCAACCGCAAAGCGTACCATCGTACGCACCTTATGGAAACCTTGAATGCCCGCAGCGCCCGGATTGATGTGGAGTACATCCAACGTCTTGTCATACTTCACCTTCAGTATATGCGAGTGCCCGCTGATGAACAGCTTTGGGGGACGCACCAGAATGCTGCCCTTGATGGAAGGGTCGTAGTTGCCGGGATAACCGCCGATATGCTTCATCAGCACCTCCGCCCCATCCACCGTGAAACGGAGAATCTGCGGATAGAGCTGCCGTATCTCCTGCCCGTCAATATTGCCATACACGGCACGGAAGGGACGGAAAGCCGCCAGCTTCTGTGCCACTTCCAGCGAACCGATGTCACCGGCATGCCATATTTCGTCACAGCCCTCAAAATATTGCAGGTACTTTTCATCCCAGTAGCCATGCGTATCCGATAATAAACCAACTTTTGTCATCTTTCCTTTGTTTATTAAGACAAAGGTAATTATATTTGGGAAGAATACAATGTGGTAATGTGCTAATATGCCACATTAACACCTTAACACCATGGACAACAGATATTTCAAACGTGACATCAGCTGGCTTTCCTTCAACTACCGCGTACTGCTGGAAGCGGAAGACGAGACATTGCCGCTATACGAACGCATCAACTTTATTTCTATATACTCTTCCAATCTGGAAGAATTCTACAAGATACGCGTAGCCGACCATAAGGCCATAGCCACCGGAGCCTCGCAAAGCATGAAGAGACTATGCAGTCTGCCGCCGACTGGTAGATGAAATCAACCAAGAAGTCAATCGCCAACTGGAGGAACGTATCCGCATCTACGAACAGAAGATACTGCCCGCCCTGCGGAAACATCACATCATATTTTATCAAAGCCGCAACGTAGAACCGTTTCACCGCGACTTTGTGCGCAGCTTCTTCCGCGAAGAGATATTCCCTTATCTGGCCCCGGTGCCCGTAAGCAAGGACAAGGTGATTTCATTCCTGCGCGACAACCGTCTCTATCTGGCCGTACGGCTTCATCTGAAAGGAGCTCCCGCCAGTTCTCCAAACTGCATCCAGTATTTCGTGATGAAACTGCCGTACAGCAAAGTGCCGCGCTTCATCCAGCTGCCCAAGGTGGGGAAAGACTATTATCTGATGTTCATTGAAGACATCATCAAGGCCAATCTGGATACCATCTTCCCCGGTTATGAAGTGGACAGCAGTTATTGCATCAAGATTTCACGCGATGCGGATATTCTGATAGACGATGCCGCCAATACCTCCGAAATCATCGAGCAGGTGAAGAAGAAGGTAAAGAAACGCAAGATAGGCGCCGTGTGCCGTTTTGTATACGACCGCGCCATGCCCCAGGACTTCCTCGACTTTCTGGTAGATGCCTACCGCATAGACCGCCGGGAGCTGGTGCCGGGAGACAAGCACCTCAACATGGAGGATTTGCGGCATCTGCCCAATCCCAACCAAAGCGTACGTCCCATCAAGAAACCCCAGCCCATGAAGCTGACCTGCCTGGACGAACGCGAATCCATCTTCCGCTATGTGGAGAAGAAGGACCTGCTGCTGCATTATCCCTACCACTCCTTCGACCACTTCATCCATTTTCTATATGAAGCCGTCCACGAACCCACCGTGCGTGAAATCATGGTGACCCAGTATCGCGTGGCAGAGAACTCCACCGTCATCAACACCCTGATAGCCGCCGCACAGAACGGAAAGAAAGTCACCGTCTTTGTGGAACTGAAAGCCCGCTTCGACGAAGAAAACAACCTCGCCACCGCCGAGATGATGAAAGCTGCCGGCATCAACATCATTTTCAGCATACCAGGACTAAAGGTACATGCCAAAGTAGCCCTCGTGCTACGCCGCGATAAGGAAGGGCGCAAACTGACAAGCTACGCCTACATCAGCACCGGCAACTTCAACGAAAAGACCGCCACCCTCTATGCGGACAGCGGACTATTCACCTGCAACCCAGTGATTGTAAACGACCTGCACAACTTGTTCCGTACTCTGCAGGGAAAGGAAAATCCAGTGTTCCACCGCCTGCTTGTGGCCCGCTTCAACCTGATTCCTGAACTGAACCGCCTCATCAATCACGAAATAGAACTGACCCGGCAAGGCAAGCAAGGACGGATTATCCTAAAAATGAATGCCCTGCAAGACCCCGCCATGATAGACCGCCTCTACGAAGCCTCGCAAGCCGGTGTAGAGATAGACCTCATTGTCCGCGGCATCTGCTGCCTCATCCCCGGGCAGGAGTACAGCCACAACATCCGCGTGACACGCATCGTGGATACCTTTCTGGAACATGCCCGTGTGTGGTACTTCGGCAACGGCGGCGCACCCAAGCTCTTCCTCGGCTCGCCGGACTGGATGCGGCGTAACTTGTACCGCCGTATCGAAGCCGTCACCCCCATTCTGGACCCGGACTTGAAGCAAGAGCTCATCGATATGCTATCCATACAACTGTCGGACAAACGGAAAGCCTGCTTTGTGGACGACCGGTTGCGAAACCGCTGGAAGTCGTCGCGACCGCAAAAGGAGAAGGTACGGTCGCAATATAGCTTTTACGAATACTTGAAACAAGGGATTAAGGATTAACGATAATTATCAATCGTCAATTATCAATCGTCAATCGCTTTGTAACATTTCTGTAACATGTATGACATTTCCCTGCAACACCAAACTCTTTCCTTTGCAGCCGGAAATAAAATACATGTCTATGGAAACAATTTATCTGGGTATCGTCATCTTTCTGTTCGTACTCGCGATTTTCGACCTCGTGGTAGGTGTCAGTAATGATGCGGTCAATTTTCTTCAGTCGGCTGTCGGAGCAAAGGCAGCATCTTTCAAAACCATACTGTTCATTGCAGGCATTGGCGTCTTCATCGGTGCGGCACTCAGCAATGGCATGATGGACATTGCACGACACGGCATCTATCAACCGGAGCACTTCTACTTTGCCGAAATCATGTGCATTCTGCTTGCCGTCATGTTGACGGACGTCGTGCTATTAGATGTCTTCAACACTATGGGAATGCCTACCTCCACCACTGTATCCATGGTGTTCGAACTGTTGGGAGGTACGTTCGCACTGGCGCTCATCAAGGTCTATAACAGCGATACATTGGGACTGGGCGACCTCATCAATACAGACAAGGCGCTGTCTGTCATCATGGCCATTTTTGTATCCGTAGCCATTGCCTTCTTCTTCGGTATGCTGGTACAGTGGCTGGCACGTATCGTGTTCACCTTCAACTACAAGAAGAACATGAAATACAGCATCGCGCTGTTCGGTGGTATAGCTGCCACCAGCATCATCTACTTCATGCTGATAAAGGGGCTGAAAGACAGCTCATTCATGACCCCTGAAAACAAGCAATGGATACACGACAATACCGCATTGCTGATAACCGGTTTCTTTGTATTCTTCACCATACTGATGCAGATACTGCATTGGTGCAAGATAAATGTCTTCAAAGTAGTGGTTCTGATGGGTACTTTCGCCCTCGCTCTTGCCTTTGCCGGCAATGACTTGGTGAACTTTATCGGTGTCCCCCTCGCAGGATATTCCTCATTTATTGACTATACAGCCAATGGTACGGCCGCCGGCCCCGACGGATTCCTGATGTCCTCACTCCTCGGTGCAGCCAAAACCCCGTGGTATTTCCTTATCGGTGCAGGCGCCATTATGGTTTATGCACTCTGCACATCCAAGAAAGCCCACAACGTTATCAAGACTTCCGTGGACCTTGCCCGCCAGGATGACGGTGAAGAGAACTTCGGAAGTACCCCGATAGCCCGTACGCTGGTACGCTTCAGCATGACTCTGGCTAACGGAATATCCAAAACGATGCCTGAAAGCAGCAAGCGGTGGATGAACACACGCTTCCAGAAGGATGAAGCCATCATAGCCGACGGCGCCGCTTTTGACTTGGTTCGCGCCTCCGTCAATCTCGTATTGGCTGGTCTGCTCATCGCCTTGGGAACTTCCTTGAAACTTCCCCTTTCCACCACTTACGTCACCTTTATGGTAGCCATGGGTACATCGCTTGCCGACCGTGCCTGGGGACGTGATTCGGCGGTATTCCGCATTACGGGTGTACTCAGCGTTATCGGCGGTTGGTTCATCACTGCCGGAGCAGCGTTCACCATCTGTTTCTTCGTAGCACTGATTATCCATTTCGGCGGTACGGTTGCCATCCTGGCACTGATTGGTCTGGCAGTCTTCATGCTGATTCGTAGCCAAGTGATGTACAAAAAGCGCAAGGAGAAAGAAAAAGGCAACGAGACCCTGAAACAGTTGATGAAGAGTACGGACAACAATGAAGTCATCGAATTGCTCCGCAAGCATACCCGTGAAGAACTGGTGAAGATTATAGAATTCACAGAAGAGAATTTTGAACGTACCGTCACTTCCTTCCTACACGAGAATCTACGCGGACTGCGTCGTGCCATGGGCTCAGTAAAATTCGAAAAACAACTCATCAAGCAGATGAAGCGTACCGGAACACTTGCCATGTGCCGTCTCGACAACAATACCGTACTGGAAAAAGGACTCTATTACTATCAAGGCAACGACTTTGCCAGCGAACTGGTGTACAGCGTAGGCCGTCTTTGCGAACCTTGCTTAGAGCACATAGACAATAACTTCAATCCGCTGGATGCCATTCAGAAAGGAGAATTTACAGACGTAGCCGAAGACATCTGCTATCTGTTACAAGTATGCCGCCACAAGCTGGAAACGAACAATTATGATGAACTGGAAACAGAGATTCGCAAAGCCAACGACCTCAACGGACAGTTGTCTCACCTGAAACGCGAAGAGCTGCAACGCATCCAAAGCCAGAGCGGCAGCATCAAAGTCAGCATGGTATACCTGACTATGATACAAGAAGCCCAGAACGTAGTGACCTACACCATCAACCTGATGAAAGTAAGCCGCAAGTTCCAAGTAGAAAAAGAAGAGTTATAAGTTATGAGTTATAACGCATGGTACATAACATGCAACTTATAACTCACAACTCCTTAAGCCCCATCTTCTCCGCCCGTTGCAACATAAATGCACGGGCGGCTTCGTATTCATTGGGAATGATGCCGTCCAAAATGGCATCCTTAATGGCACTCTTCAAGGCACCTACCTGCTGGCAAGGAGAAAGGCCGAAAGTCTTCATGATTTCTTCACCACTGACCGGAGGCTGGAAATTACGGATACGGTCGCGTTCCTCCAAATCCTTCAGCTTCTGGCGTACCAACTGAAAATTATTAAGGAAGCGTTTCTTACGCTCCATATTCTTGGAAGTAATGTCGGCTTCGCACAGTGTCATCAGGTCGTCTATATCATCACCTGCCTCAAACAAGAGACGACGCACTGCCGAGTCGGTCACTACATCATCCGCTATCACAATGGGACGCATGTGCAGGCTCACCATTTTCTGCACATATTTCATCTTCTCATTCATAGGGAGCTTCATCTTGCGGAAAATATCGGGTATCATCTTCTCGCCAATGAAATTATGGTTATGGAACGTCCAGCCCGCACGGGGTTCCCAACGCTTGGTGGCAGGCTTGGCTATATCATGCAGAAGAGCTGCCCAGCGTAGCCAAAGGTTGTCGGTCTTCTTGCTGATGTTGTCGAGTACTTCGAGCGTATGGTAGAAATTGTCCTTATGGGCGCGTCCATTGCGCGTCTCCACGCCTTGCAGCCTAACAAGTTCCGGGAATATCAGTTCCAGCAGACCACAGCGGTCCAGCTCAATGAATCCCTTAGACGGAATAGGTGACAAGATGATTTTGTTCAGTTCGTCTGCAATGCGTTCTTTGGAGATGATGGAGATGCGTTCGCGATTACGCTCCAGAGAATCGAATGTCTCATCGTCAATATAGAATCCCAGCTGGTGGCAAAACGGACACAGCGCATCATGCGCAAAGGGTCATCACTGAAAGTTATATCAGGGTCGAGGGGAGTCCGGATGGTCTTTTCCTTCAAGTCTCCAATACCGCCAAAGGGGTCGACCAACTCGCCATAACGCACCCGGTTCAGGCAAACAGCCAGTGCATTGATGGTAAAATCACGGCGGTTCTGGTCATCCTCCAATGTACCGTCCTCTACAATAGGCTTGCGGGAATCGTGTGTATACGATTCTTTTCTTGCACCCACAAACTCAACTTCCGTACCATAGTACTTCAATTGTGCCGTACCGAAATTCTTGAAGACGGAAACATGCGCCCCACGCCCCAGACGCTTACCCAGCGCCTCGGCCATGGCAATGCCACTGCCTACCACCACCACATCAATATCCTTGGAAGGACGTTGCAGGAAAATATCACGTACATATCCACCGACTACGTAACATTCCAATCCCAATTCATCAGCCGTTTCGGATATCCGCTTGAATATATCATCACTAAAATATTGCTTCAGTTCTTCTGCCGTCAAATCTATCATAAATAATGCGCTAATGTAATGAATACGCAAATGTGTTAATGGTCTATTAGCACATTTGCACATTAAAATGCTGCAAAGATAAAGATATTATTTCTATTTTTGTGGACTCTAACTCCAAGAACAACAAATATGAAAAAAGTAATACTCCTTGCATGCCTATGCTGTACACTCTTCTCTTGCGAAGATGTGGAGAAGAAGGCCGGTGAAAAACTACAAGCTGCCCGCGAAGCGTTTGAACTCGGCAACTACAATGAAGCGAAGATTCTGATTGACAGCATCAAGATGCTCTATCCCAAAGCGTTTGAAACTCGCCGTGCAGGCATCGGCCTGATGCAGGAAGTGGAACTGAAAGAGCAGGAAAAGAGCCTGGTCTATCTGGACAGTATGCTTCAAGCCAAGCAAAAGGATTTCGATGCAATCAAAGGGAAATACACCTTTGAAAAAGATGCCGAATACCAGAATATCGGCAATTACCTTCATCCTTCCCAAGTGATAGAAAAAAATCTGCATCGCTCTTTCCTTCGCTTCCAGGTAGACGAAAACGGAGTCATGAGCATGACTTCCATTTATTGCGGAGCCCATAATATCCACCATGTGGCCGTCAAAGTCACTGCTCCCGATGGTAGCTTTGCCGAAACACCCGCCGCCAAAGACAGCTACGAAACCACTGACCTCGGTGAAAAGATTGAAAAGGCAGACTTCAAACTGGGAGAAGACGGAAACGTCATGGGGTTCCTTTATCTGAACAAGGACAAGAATATCAAAGTCAACTATCAAGGGGAACGTCCCTATTCCATCACCATGACTGCCGCCGACCGCCAGGCCCTTGCCAGCGTCTACGAACTGGCACAACTGCTGTCATCCATGACGGAAATAAAGAAGAATATGGAAGAAGCCAATCTCAAAATCGAATTTGTAAAAAAGAAGATGGAAGAGAGAAAAGACAATGCACAAGAATAAAAAGAAGGAAACCGGATGATATATTCATTACTTAGTCATCCGGTTCCCTTTTTATTATCAGTAAAGCCTTACCAAACCAATTTGGGTAAATAACGGCTCAGACATGTACGCAAAGCAGACAGAGTGATGGGTTTTACCAACACTTCCGAGGCTCCGCACTCCAAGGCTTTTTCGCGGTCGGCAGTAAAGGCGTAAGCGGTCTGCATGATGATGGGAAGTTCCTTATCCTTCTTGCGAATAATCACCGTAGCATCCAGCCCGTTCATAATAGGCATTTTTATATCCATCAGAATAGCTTCCGCCTTGTCGCGATTCTCTTCGAACAAATTTACAATATCCTCACCATTCTTTGCCCATAGTATCTCGCATTTCTTGCCGATAATAGCCTTTATCAGTTTAAAGTTACTATCATCATCTTCCGCAACCAGAATAAGCGGACGGTAATCTCCTGACACTTTTTCTATTTCCATGACCTATGCGTTTTGTTTATATAGGGGCAAAGATATAAAAAATAATAGATTTGCACTATCTTTGCAGCTCATTAAAAAAAATATATAATGATTTCTATAGACGGACTGGCCGTAGAATTCGGCGGAACTACTTTATTCAGTGACATATCTTTCGTTATCAACGAAAAAGACCGTATCGCCCTGATGGGTAAAAATGGAGCGGGGAAAAGTACATTGTTGAAAATCCTGGCAGGTGTAAGACAACCTACCGTGGAAAATCTCAGCCCCCAAAGACAGTGTCATAGCTTACCTTCCACAGCACCTTATGACGGAAGACGGACGTACCGTATTCCAGGAAGCGGCGCAAGCCTTTGCCCACCTGCATGAAATGGAAGCTGAAATAGAGCGCCTCAACAAGGAACTGGAAACGCGTACCGACTACGAAAGCGACAGCTACATGGAACTTATCGAGAATGTCTCCGCCTTAAGCGAAAAGTTCTATGCCATCGACTCCACCAATTACGAGGAGGATGTAGAAAAAGCACTGCTCGGGCTGGGCTTTGTACGCGAAGACTTCAACCGCCAGACCAGTGACTTCAGCGGTGGATGGCGCATGCGCATCGAGCTTGCCAAGCTGTTGCTGCAAAAGCCTGACGTGCTGTTGCTAGACGAGCCTACCAACCATCTGGACATAGAATCCATACAATGGCTGGAAGATTTCCTTATCAGCAATGGAAAGGCTGTCATCGTCATCAGCCACGACCGTAAATTCGTAGACAACATCACCACCCGTACCATTGAAGTGACCATGGGACGGATATACGATTACAAAGTAAACTACTCCAAATACCTGGAACTCCGCAAGGAACGCCGCGAACAGCAACAGAAAGCCTACGACGACCAGCAGAAGTTCATTGCCGAAACCAAGGAATTCATCGAACGGTTCAAAGGCACCTACTCCAAAACCCTGCAAGTGCAAAGCCGCGTAAAAATGCTGGAGAAGCTGGAACTGCTGGAAGTGGATGAAGAAGACACTTCAGCGTTACGCCTCAAATTCCCTCCTTCTCCCCGCTCAGGCAATTATCCCGTCATCATGGAGGGAGTAGGGAAAAGTTACGGTGACCATGTGGTCTTCAAGAATGCCAACCTCACCATAGAACGGGGAGACAAGGTTGCTTTCGTTGGTAAGAACGGGGAAGGAAAGTCAACGTTAGTGAAGTGCATCATGAAGGAAATAGAACATGAAGGCACCCTCACGATAGGACACAACGTGCAGATTGGATATTTCGCACAAAACCAGGCCTCATTGTTGGATGAGAACCTGACCGTATTCCAGACCATCGACGATGTGGCAAAAGGGGAAATCCGCAACAAGATACGCGACCTGCTGGGTGCCTTCATGTTCGGTGGCCCCGAAGAGTCCATGAAGAAGGTCAAGGTGCTTTCCGGTGGAGAGCGCACACGCCTCGCCATGATAAAGCTTTTGCTCGAACCGGTGAATCTGCTGATACTGGACGAACCGACCAACCATCTGGACATGAAAACCAAAGATATCCTGAAGCAAGCGTTACTGGATTTTGACGGTACCCTTATCCTCGTCAGCCACGACCGTGACTTCCTGGACGGACTGGTAAGCAAGGTATATGAATTCGGCAACAAACAAGTGAAAGAGCACTTGAGCGGCATCTACGAATTCCTTGAAAAGAAGAAAATGGACTCCCTCCGCGAACTGGAACGATAAGCATCTGCTAAACCCGGCGTCCGAACAAATGGCCGATACATATTGTTTTCATTTTACTAAACACTTAACTAAGAGATATTAAAATGAAACAATATGATGCCATCATAATAGGATTCGGCAAGGGCGGCAAGTTATTGGCCGCCGAACTGGCCGAACGGAATTGGAAAGTAGCCATCGTGGAACGTTCCCCTCAGATGTACGGAGGAACATGTGTAAACGTAGGATGTATCCCTACCAAAGCTCTGATTCACGAATCGGAATATGCGGAAAAAAGATACTATGACGATTATAAGAACCAGTCCAAACTGTATGCACTTGCCGTGGCGCGGAAAGACAAGCTTGTATCCTTCCTGCGTGAGAAAAATTATGAAAATGTAAAAAACAAGCCTAATATAACCCTCTATGACGGAACTGCTTCTTTCTTGTCCGAAAATACAATCCGTATAGTCTCCGGCAAGGACGAAACGATTCTTGAGGGAAAAGAGATATTCATCAACACCGGGTCCACCCCTATCCTGCCTGCCATCGACGGACTCAAGGAGAGCAAGTACGTATATACCAGTGAGACCTTGCTGCAATCGAACAAACTGCCCGCACACCTGCTCGTCATCGGCGGCGGTGCTGTCGGATTGGAGTTTGCCACTATGTATGCAGGCTTTGGAAGCCATGTCACACTGCTGGAAGCATTGAACCGAAAACGTATCAATGTCCGGTTGAACGCCCGTGTCCAATCCGTGTACGACACAGCCGAAGGAATAACTCTGACCTATACGGACAGTGCAAACGGCACTCCCTACTACCTGAAAGGAGATGCCTTGCTGGTAGCCATCGGTCGCAAGCCTATGACTGCAGAGCTGAATCTGGAAAAAGCGGGTATACAAACAGACAAGCGGGGAGCCATCGTTGTCGACAACCAATTACGGACTACAGCCCCACACGTATGGCCCTGGGGGACGTAAAAGGAGACGAACAGTTCGACTACTTGTCCATCGATGATTTCCGTATCATCCGTAATCAACTCTTTGAAAACAAAAAAAGGAGTACAAAAGACCGGTATCCAATCCCCTTTGCCATTTTCACCGACCCACCGCTGGCACATATAGGACTGACGGAAGAGGAAGCGATGAAGAACGGTTATTCCATACATGTGGCACGTATCCCTGCTGCCATGATTCCACGTGCCCGTACGCTACACAGCATAGACGGTATGCTCAAAGCTATTGTAGACATCCATACCGGACGGATTCTGGGTTGTACCCTACTTTGTGCCGATGCACCAGAAGTAATCAATACCGTAGCATCAATCATGAAAACGGGACAGCGTTACCATTTCCTGCGGGACTTCATTTTCACCCACCCCAGCATGAATGAGGGATTGAATATGTTATTCAAACCTTTTTAGCATTTTCTATTTGGTAATTAAGTCCTTAACCTCTATCTTTGCATCCGTCCAAAGATAGAGGAATGAAAAAGAAACAGTACATAACCTATATTCTTTTTTTCATCAGCTTGATAATGCTGGTGATACCCGTCATTCCCCACCATCATCATGCCGACGGAATGATATGCATGAAGAATGATATCACCGCCGATTGCTGCGGACACCGTCATAGCCCGGGCAACGAGCACTGCTGTTGCGACACGGGATGCATGACAACCCACTTTGTACAACAGACGCCCAGCTCTTCCAATGATGTGTGTTCACATCCGGATGCCTTGTGGGCAGTTACCCTACTCATTGAACCTTTTTCCAAGTTACTCATCCTACCCGAGTTTGACATAAGCAGGCAGGAGTGTATCTATCTGGAATCTCTTCATAGCACATTTATCATATGTGCTACGGGACTTCGTGCCCCTCCGTCTCTTCTTGCTTAACTGTTACCGGAACATCACCGGGACAGATTTCTATCCGGCATAAGGAACAATGCAATTTGGTTGCACGCCTATGCCCTAACTTTGTATTCAAAATCAAAAAGTAAGAACAAATATCATCATGAAAAAAGTTATTTTCATGGGAGTCTTGGGATTATTCCTTTTAGGCTCCTGTAACAGTAAGTCCGGAGACAGCCACGAAGGACATAATCACGAAACAGAAGAGCACAATCATGACGGACATGACCACGAGGGACATGACCACGAACATGAGGACACAACCATGAGCACGAAGAGCAGGAAAACCATGCCGGAGGAAGCGATGAAATCATCCTGCCACCAGCAAAGGCGCAAGCTGCCGGCGTAGCAGTCAGCACTGTTGAACCGGGTAGTTTCCATCAAGTCATCAAGACCAGCGGCCAGGTGATGGCAGCCCAGGGAGACGAGAGCGTAGCCGTAGCTACAGTAGCAGGCGTGGTTTCCTTCAAGGGAAAAGTTATCGAAGGAATGAGTGTCAGCAAAGGTACTCCTTTGGTGGTATTGTCATCCAAAAACATGGCCGACGGAGACCCGGTGCAGAAAGCCCGGATAGCCTACGAGGTTTCCAAAAAAGAATACGAGCGTATGAAAGCGCTTGTAGGCAACAAAATCGTATCTGAAAAGGAATTCGCGCAAGCCGAACAGATTTACGAAAATGCCCGTATCAGTTACGAGGCAGTCGCAAAGAACCATTCGGCAAGCGGCCAGGCTGTTGTTTCTCCCATCAGCGGTTATGTGAAGAATCTGTTGGTGAAAGAAGGGGACTACGTCAGCGTCGGCCAGCCGTTGGTAAGCGTCACCCAGAACCGCAAGCTTTTCCTGCGTGCGGATGTATCCGAAAAGTACTATCCTTACCTAAACAGCATCGGTTCTGCCAACTTCTGTACTCCTTATAATAATAAGGTATATACATTGAAAGAACTGGGCGGGCGCATGCTTTCTTATGGAAAGGCTTCGGGTGAGAACGGATACTATGTACCCGTAACTTTTGAATTCGACAATAAGGGAGACGTTATTCCCGGCTCGTTTGTAGAAGTATTCCTATTATCCTCACCAATGGAGAACGTGTTGTCTCTTCCTCACAGTGCGCTGACCGAGGAACAAGGCAGCTTCTTTGTCTACCTGCAACTGGATGAAGAGGGCTACAAAAAACAGCTTGTCACCCTGGGTGCCGACAATGGCGAAAGTGTACAAATCCTTTCCGGCATAAAAGCAGGCGATCGCGTCGTAACCCAAGGAGCCTATCAAGTGAAGCTGGCATCGGCAACGAATGCTATTCCGGCACATAGCCATGAACACTAATCTCATGTACAATTTGACAATTTACAAAGTACCATTTCGCTATGCAGTATAAGGGTTACGTGACGAATGGGGAGTGTAAAGTCAGATAAACAAGAAATATTAGATAAAACAGCAAGTGCGGCTGACATTGCGCAGCCCAATTGTACATTGTAAATAGTAAATAAAAAGATGTTAAACAAAATAATTGGTTTTTCTCTTCAGAACCGCATCCTGGTGCTGGTAGCATCGGTGCTGTTGCTGATTGGCGGTACTTATACCGCCATGCATACGGAAGTGGATGTGTTCCCTGACCTCAATGCGCCGACCGTGGTCATCATGACCGAAGCAAATGGTATGGCAGCAGAGGAAGTGGAACAGCTGGTCACTTTTCCCGTAGAAACGGCTGTAAACGGTGCAACGGGTGTGCGCCGTGTACGCTCTTCCTCAACGAACGGTTTTTCTGTAGTCTGGGTAGAATTCGACTGGGATACAGATATCTATCTTGCCCGGCAGATTGTCAGTGAGAAGCTGGCAGTCGTCAGCGAATCCTTACCGGCCAACGTAGGCAAGCCGACACTAGGCCCACAATCGTCCATTTTGGGCGAGATGTTGATTGTAGGTCTGACAGCAGATTCGACCTCTATGCTGGATTTGCGTACCATTGCCGACTGGACCATACGTCCCCGCCTGCTCTCTACGGGCGGTGTGGCACAAGTTGCCGTACTGGGTGGCGACATCAAGGAATATCAAGTGCAGCTGGACCCGGAACGGATGCGCCATTACGGCGTAACATTGAGCGAAGTGATGAACATCACCCGCGAAATGAACCTGAATGCCAATGGTGGAGTGCTCTATGAATATGGCAATGAATATATCGTACGCGGCGTACTTTCTACCGACAAGGTAGACCAGATAGCCAAGGCCGTGGTGCGGAGCAACGGAGTCTCCGGCGCCCCTATCCTGCTGGAAGATATTGCCGACGTTCAAGTCGGAGCCAAACTTCCTAAACTGGGTACCGCCTCGGAACGCGGTAAGCATGCCGTACTGCTGACAGTCACCAAGCAACCCGCCACAAGCACGCTGGAGCTTACAGACAAACTGGAAGCTTCCCTGCAAGACCTGCAGAAGAATCTACCGGCGGACGTAAAGGTTTCCACAGACATCTTCCGTCAAAGCCGTTTCATCGAAAGTTCCATCGGAAACGTTCAGAAGTCGTTGTTGGAGGGAGGTATTTTCGTTGTCATCGTGCTTTTCCTGTTCCTTGCCAACATACGTACCACAGTCATCTCGCTGGTGACACTGCCGTTGTCACTGATTGCCTCCATCCTTGCCCTGCACTATATGGCTTTACGATAAATACCATGAGCCTGGGAGGTATGGCTATCGCCATCGGTTCGCTGGTGGATGATGCATCGTGGACGTGGAGAATGTCTACAAGCGTTTGCACGAAAACCGACTGAAACCTGCCGGCGAGCAACTTCCTATTCTGGAAGTGGTGTTCAATGCTTCGAAAGAAGTGCGTATGCCTATCCTCAATTCAACGCTGATTATCATTGTCAGCTTCGTACCACTGTTCTTCCTTAGTGGTATGGAAGGTAGGATGTTGGTACCACTGGGTATTGCGTTCATTGTGGCATTGGCGGCTTCAACTGTTGTGGCACTGACCGTAACGCCGGTACTTTGCTCCTATCTATGGGAAAAGAGAAAACGAAAAAACAAAACAACGAAAAACAGCGATTCTGCCGTAGCACGCAAGATGAAGCAATGGTATGGTTCTGCACTGACTTTCGTATTGGGGCATAAGAAAGGGGTACTGGGAGGTACTATCGGACTATTTGTAGTAGCGCTCGGCTGTTTCTTCACCCTGGGCCGCTCGTTCCTGCCGCCTTTCAATGAAGGTTCGTTCACCATCAATATCTCCTCGCTTCCAGGCATTTCCCTGGAAGAAAGCGACAAGATGGGGCACCGTGCCGAGGAGCTGCTGCTTTCCATCCCCGAAATACAGACCGTGGCCCGTAAAACGGGACGTGCAGAGCTGGACGAACACGCTCTGGGAGTAAACGTCTCTGAGATCGAGGCACCGTTTGAGTTGAAAGACCGCTCGCGCAGCGAGCTCGTGGCAGAAGTCCGCGAAAAACTGGGTACCATTGTAGGGGCAAACGTGGAAATAGGCCAGCCTATCAGCCACCGTATAGACGCCATGCTATCCGGTACAAAGGCGAACATCGCCATCAAACTGTTCGGCGACGACCTGAACCGCATGTTCACTCTGGGCAATGAAATCAAGAGTGCCATCCAGGGGATTCCCGGTATTGCCGACCTGAACGTGGAACAGCAGATTGAGCGTCCGCAACTTGTCATTTCACCCAAACGGGAAATGCTTGCCAAATACGGCATTTCACTGCCCGAATTTTCGGAGTTTGTCAATGTCTGCCTGGCCGGTGAAGCCGTTTCCCAAGTTTACGAAAAGGGAAAGAGCTTCGACCTGACCGTACGCGTGAAAGACAACCTACGCGACGAAATGGAAAAAATACGCAACTTGATGATTGATACGGGCGACGGACAGAAAATTCCACTGAACTATGTAGCGGAAATCCGCTCGGCCATGGGTCCGAACACCATCAGCCGCGAGAATGTAAAGCGTAAAATCGTCATCTCCGCCAACGTGGCCGACCGCGACCTGCGAAGTGTAGTCAATGATATACAAGCCAGGTAGACGCACAAATCAAACTGCCGGAAGGATACCACATCGAATACGGCGGACAATTCGAAAGCGAGCAGGCAGCAAGCCGCACGCTGGCACTTACTTCGTTCATGTCCATCGTGGTGATATTCCTGCTCCTCTACCATGAATTCCGCAGTGTGAAGGAGAGTGCCATCATCTTATCAATCTGCCGCTGGCATTGATAGGCGGTGTATTCGCCTGCTCATCACAACGGGAGAAGTGAGTATCCCCGCCATCATCGGTTTCATCTCACTGTTCGGTATCGCCACCCGAAACGGAATGCTGCTCATCAGCCATTACAACCACTTGCAGCAGGAAGAAGGCTATGGCGTCTACGACAGCGTTATCCGCGGTTCGCTCGACCGTCTGAATCCAATCCTGATGACCGCCCTATCCAGTGCACTGCACTTATCCCGCTGGCTCTCAGTGGCGACCTGCCGGGCAACGAGATACAAAGCCCGATGGCAAAGGTTATCTTGGGCGGCCTTTTAACATCCACGTTCCTGAACGGTTTCATCATTCCGATTGTTTACCTGATGATGCACCATAACCAACAACCTAAAACGTCAGACAATGAATAAAAGATTTTTCATATTCAGCGCCGCCATCCTCGCTTTTGCGGGGATGAGCGCACAAACGTCCGGCATTGATGCCGTGCTCCAGCAGATAGAGGCCAACAACAAGGAATTGCAGGCTAACTCCCACCTCATTTCCTCACAAAAACTGGAGAACAAGACAAACAACAACCTCCCCGACCCTACACTGTCATACGCCCACCTTTGGGACTCCAAGAACAGTGACGAGACAGTCGGCGAAATGGTCATCTCGCAAAGCTTCGACTTCCCCACGCTTTACGCCACCCGAGGGAAGATGAACCGACTCAAGACAAATGCACTGGATGCACAAGCCACCGCCTTCCGCCAGCAGATATTGTTGCAAGCGAAGGAAGTATGCTTGGACATCATCATGTTGCAACGCCAGCAAGCCCTGCTCGACGAACGGTTGAAGAATGCGGAGGAACTGTCGGCCATGTACACCCGGCGTTTGGAAACGGGAGATGCCAATGCACTGGAAACCAACAAGATTAATCTGGAGTTGCTGAATGTACGCACGGAAGCCCGCATGAACCAGACGGCACTTAACAATAAACTGAAAGAGCTGCTTGTCCTCAACGGAAACCAGCCGCTCACACCGGGACGTCCCAGACCCGATACCACACCCGACGCCCAAACACTCGGATTGACAGAATACCCGGCAGTGCCGTTGCCGGCCGACTTCCACCCGCTGGCCGACGAACTGCTGGCTTCAGACCCCACCCTGCAATCCTTGCAGGGTGAAAGTTCTGCCGCCCGGAAACAGATTTCGGCAAGCAAGCAAGGCTGGCTGCCCAAACTGGAACTGGGTTACCGTAGAAATACCGAATCGGGGCATCCGCTAAACGGTGTAGTAGTAGGCTTCTCTTTCCCGCTTTTCGAAAACCGCAATAAGGTCAAGATAGCCAAGACACAAGCGCTCAACATTGACTACCAAAAGGAGAACGCCGCACTGCAAGCCAGCTCTGCCTTGTGGCAACTCTATGAAGAGGCCAAGAACCTGCACGCTTCCATGGAGGAATACGAGCGCACCTTCCATCAACAGCAAGACCTTTCTTTACTGAAACAAGCACTTATGGGAGGACAAATCAGTATGATTGAATACTTCGTTGAAATATCGGTTGTCTATCAAAGCAAGACAAACCTCCTGCAACTGGAAAACCAGTATCAGAAGGCAATGGCACAGATATACAAGAGCCGGTTATAAATAGAAAGAGCTGTCTGCGGTTGACAGACAGCTCTTTCTATTTCAATATATTGTAGTTATAGTTTTGTGACTTTACCCATAAACAGAATAACTCCCGTACTCTTCTCCTTTATCAGAAAGATGAAAGGACGGTCCACATAGAACGGAATTACCGTACTTGGTCCGGGAGCGGCCACGTCCATTCCTCCGACAGTTACAGCCGCAGCTTCCGTCCCCTCTTCATTCACTTTCACATAAGTGAACTGTTGCAGCAAACTGATAAACAAATCCTCATCCGCCATTCCGGAAAAATCGGCCGATGGAGTAAAAGCCTCCTGCATTCCCATTGCCATCATATCGTCAATGAGTTCTTTATCATATTCCATTTCAAACCGGGGTAACTTAAGGTTCAAGGCAGAGCTTGATAAACTACTGTTCCATTCCCCCCAGCGCTCGTCATTCAGCTGCGGCAGGCACTCATCCAACGATTTTCCCTCTGCCGGCAAGAGCACCACCATACTGAAAGCCTCATTGCCGTAAGGCAACTCTGCCATTGAGAAATACTCATTCTCGGCATAGTTGAATCTCTCGTCACGAAGATTCATCATGTGTACAGTCGATTTGCTTCCGTCAGCATTCGTAAAAGCCTCTTCTGCCGTATCCGATTTTTTGAATTGATTCTTCCAAATCCCCTTGAAATAAAGCGCATTCAACAGATAAAGACGCGCCGTCTCCGGAATCTCATTCAAGACTTTGGGGATGCAATTATTCGTTTTCCCGGCACACCAGCCGTTTATAATGTCCGGAGCCTTGGGAGAGGCAAAATCCAGCTCCTGCACTTGCGCGTCATACATCTTTTTGTTTACGCTTACAAAGTCGTCATGAACACCGAACCCTTTCTTTATCCAGATGGAATTGGCAATTCCCAACTGTGTGGTATTGTCCAAATCGAGCAACGCCTCCACCAGCTTCTTATTATAGTTGTTCATTTCTTCCAACGAATAGCCCGAAAAGCCCAGGACATCTGTCATCTCAGATAGTGTGTTTCCCAACGCTCCATTGGCAATCATAGACAGACAGAGCGAAGCGCTCAAAGGAGAGATGAACAGATTGGGCTTTTCCACCTCAGTTTTACAAACCTGATTAAAGAAACGGAAAGCGAAATCCGTTCCTAAATCCATCATCTCCTGCTCGGCACGGGTCAAGGCAATGTCTTTGCGAGGCTTGGGTTGTGGTGAAGAGTTGTCGTCACTCTGGCAGGCTGCAAGGATACAAAGTAGGCTTAAGGCAGTAATCGTTTTTTTAAGCATAAGCAAATAGTATTAGTTTTAAAACAGTTATCTATATATAGAAAATGCTTGAACAAACAAAATACTGCATTGAAGAAACAATAAAAAATAGTACATTCCTACTCTATTATCATACTGCAAAGTTCTGCATATTTTTTGCAGTCGCACTGCATATGTGTTGCAGCACCACTGCATATGTGTTGCAGTCGCGCTGCATATATATTTGCAGTGTCACTGCAACAGCTCTGCAGTGCTACTGCAAAATATATACAGCAGCTTTGCAGTAACGTGATTGATTTCACCCGGTTATTGTTGCCAATTCCAGCACCCCTTCCGGCAAATATCCGCTGCGTATGCGCATTCCTGGGGATAAAGATTATTGGCACGGTTACCTATATTCTTGACAAATCCTAGAGGTATCTGTTTGTAGGTGAGCAAGACAATGCCGCGCGGAGCAGTCTCCGAAAGGACAACAGCCTCCTTGCGCAGATAGCTGATGGCCTGCTCGCGGCCTATCTCTTCATGGGCAAAGGCATCCGGATTCAGTGCTATACTCATGGCGAGCCCATGAGCAGGCATCCAGTCTTTTCCTTTCAACTCGGCAACATCTACCCCAGCCTGCACGATACGGAGTGACGAACGCAAAGCCGACAGTTCGGAGAGATACGCTTTAGGGAAAGCGCTGACGTTGTTGCCATTGACGATAAATTCGTAATTATCCGGAACCGCAAACCACTCATGCAGTGCCGAAAGCTGTTCTTTGGAAACACCCGGAGTTTTCGCTCCTTTTCCTTGAGGTTTTCTTCCTTTTTCCCAGGATTTCACCTGCCCGGCCCAGGTATTCCCATCGCTCACGCCCGGTTTGCGGAGAACTGCCAAAAAGAATCCTTCCCCCTTCGTCCGATGGGGCAGGAAACGATAGGCGGGAAAGTCCTCTCCCGACAATAGATTACCCGTAATATTCCAGTCAGTAGAAATTTCCAACGGCAATACCTCCGCCCCGAATTCATCCCGTATCCAACGGATGTTCTCTTCGTTTTCCTTTGTATTATAGGTACAAGTACTGTAGATGAGAATGCTCCGGACTTCAAGCAAGGCCAGATATCCGTAACGATGCGACGCTGGCGCTGCCAGCAGATTTCCACATTCTCCCCACTCCACTCACTTACCGCAACGGGGTCTTTACGGAACATCCCCTCGCCAGAGCAGGGACATCCGTCAATATGACGTCGAAGAAGTCCGTCAAGGAAGAAAAATCTGCCGGGTCATTATTAGTGACCACCACACCGGAATGCCCCCACTTCGTAAGATTCTCCGCCAATACCTGCGAGCGGTTGCGGATTACCTCATTGGCCACCAGCAGACTGCCTGCGGGCAACACGCTACGGGCATGCGTGGATTTCCCGCCGGGAGCCGCACAGAGGTCAAGCATCACCACCGGTCCTTCGCCCACATACCGCCTCAAAGCCTGCTCCACAAACATAGACGAAGCCTCCTGCACATAGTAGCAGCCTGCATGAAACAGCGGGTCAAAAGTGAATGTCAGCCGCTTGTCCAGATAGTATCCGGCAGTAGACCAAGGGACATGCCTAAAAGAGGAACGAAAAAGACTGAATGAAGATTCCGGTAATTTATCTTCATTCAGTCGGATACTGACCGGCTGCTCCCCTTCCAGGGCGGCAGCCAGCTTTTCATATTCTTCCACACCCAAGAGGGCGCGTGTATAATCGGTGAAAGATGAGGGTAGCTTCATGCTTTGAACTGTTTTATGGCAGCAAAGATAGTGCAAAATACGTTTCACCAATCTACGGGGCTAAACAAAAAGCACGGTTCAATACTCTTTTTAAAAACTGAGTTTCACCCCTGCAAAATAGGAACGCGGTGCACCCGGTCCGTAGATATAACCGGAATCGCGGCTCGCTCCTTTATCAAAATCTTTCTGATAAGAATTGAATATATTCTGTACACCGGCATTGAGCTGCAAACAGAACCCTTGAAAATCAAAGTCGTAAGCTATCTTTGTTCCAAGCTCAAAGAAGTCCGGACTCTTTACCAATACATCCGCCTCACCGTTCACCTCCGAAAGCAAATGGGGAACGTACATCCGCCCGGTATAATTGCCGTTCAAAGCTATTGAGAAGGCTTTAACCGGCATATAGGTAGCTGTAAAGTAGCCGTAGACGTCGGGAGTACGCAGTATCTTGTCGCTGTAACGTTCTTTCTCCGACAAGTGCTCCTCATCCGCACTCCATTCTTCGGGAGAGTCATAGATACTTCGTTGAAGCGTCAGCCCTGCCTGCAACTGAACCTTATCCTTATAGGCAACCTTTCCTTCCAATGTGCCGCCATACACTTTAGCTCCCGAACCATTGATACGGGTCTGTATCAGATAAGCGCTACCATCCGGGTCTTTCACCGGAGGCGTCAGGACAAACGGGTCGGAAAGTTTCGTGTAGAAGCCTTCCACCAGTAGGTTTGCCTGGAAATCTCCGAAATAGTGGTACCAATCTACCGAAGCATTGAAGCTGCGCGAACGCTCTTCCTTCAATCCTTTGGCGCGGACAATGGAAACCAACTCTCCACCCACATTACTGATATGCAGATCTTCATCAAACGCTTGTGGAGCACGGAATCCCTCAGCATAACTGAAACGGATATTCACATCCTGAGTAGGATTGTAACGGATATTGGCACGGGGACTGAAAACAGCCTTGTCCATGATGCTGTTTTTATCTACGCGCCCGCCAATCAGGAAACTCCACTGTTCGTTCTTCCACTCATTCTGGGCATAGACGCTTGCTATATTCACCACTTGGTTCAACGGGGCGGGGGTATATTTCTCAATCAGTTGTTGCAAGCGGTCACCCGTTGCCGTAGGATCTTCGGCCAAAGCAGCATCACGATACTTCTGTACGTCCGTTGCCTTGTCATGCAGATTGTCGTGATTGAACTCAATGCCTCCGGTCAAATCGGCAGGCATAAACAGACACTTGTCAAAATGATAAATATACTGGCACCCAGCACACCGGTAAAGTCCGTAGTCATTCCATAAGCGCTGTAATAACTATTGCGCACGATGTGCTGAGCCGAAGCATAGGTACTGAACGTATGTTTCTGGTTTTGGAGAAAGCCGTGAACTTGAGCCCACCCGTGTTGATGGAATGTTTCAGCTGTTCCACCAGTCCGGCGCCCCGGTACCGTTCAATCCGGCATCCTCGGCTATATGAGGGGGAAGGCTGAAGCCACTTCCACCACGGCGGAATTCCTCCATATGATGGTATTCAAGGCTCAGCTTGGAATAGGCACTTGTCCGGTAGTAAGCATTCAGACCGACAGTCTGGTTCTTCAGCTTCGGTAATTCGGAAAAACCGTCTCCGTTGGAGTCCCATGCCGAACGATGCCTGCTCTGGCCGTACACATAAGCCCCCATCTTACTGTCCGAAGAAACCAAGGAAAGATTCAGGGTCGTGTTGTTGTCGAACGAGCCGGAACCGTCGAAATTGGAAATGGTATGCGAGAAAGAACCGGAATTGCGAATCGGTTCCTTCGTAATGATATTCACCGTCCCGGCAATGGCCGAAGAACCGAACAAGGCTGAACCACCTCCACGCACCACTTCCACACGCTCTATCATGTTGGCGGGAATCTGTTCCAACCCATACACACCGGCCAGAGAGGAAAAGATGGGACGTGAGTCTATCAATATTTGGGTATATTTCCCATCCAGCCCGTTGATGCGCACTTGTGAATAACCGCAATTCTGGCAATCGGTCTCCACCCGCACACCTGGCTGAAAGGCCAGTCCTTGCGACAAAGTATGCGAGTTTGTCTGCTCAAACAGTTTAGGAGTGACCACTTTGACCAAAGTGGGTGCCAAGCGCCGGGCAGTCTCATTGCGGTTGGCTGTGACTACCACCCCGTCCAGTGCCACCATGTCTTCTTCCAACTCAAAGTTCTCTTCCAAGGTCTTACCACGTTTCAGAACGACTTTGCGCTCCTGCGACTTATAACCTACGGCACTGACGGACAACGTGAACTCACCTTCAGGCAGATTCTTTAGGAAATAGTGACCGGTGGCATCGGTCATGGTCCCGATGGTGGTGCCTTTCAGCGAAACTGTCATATAAGGCAAATGTTCCCTTGTACTTTTTTCTATTACATGACCGACAATATTGGCATCGGTACTCTTCAAATCTTCGGCATAAACGGTTGATGAGAGTAACAGACATACTGCTCCCACCACAAAAAATATATATTTTTCATGTACTTCTAAAATAATATGTTAATCAATGAGGTTGACGCAATCCCACAACGGAATTGCCTTAATCTATCGGATTTGAAAAAAAGAAGGGGGAGCACGCAGGCAAATACCGCCACGAAGCTTTACACACTTGATGCATTCCGTGGTAAGAATGCTCAGTACACACAACAAAACAAGGAAAACCGTCGCGGCAACCGGAAGCAACGGAAGGGAAGAAGAGACGAAAGAGGCTAGATAGAAAATGGTTTCCAACTGCACCTCTGTATGCTCATGCTGGCCCTTGAATGGATGGGAATGCACAATGATAACACCATTCACCACATGCGAGTGGGTAAACAGCGTAATTCCTCCCAGATAGGCAATGAACAGCAGAGGGAGGAAACACTTCATTATATTCCTCAACTTCATCAAGACTTCCCAATAAAAACAGATGCGCAAAGATAACAGTATTTACAATAAGAAACAACCCGGTTTGTATATTTACCTCTATTTACAGTCGCAAATACCTACTTCTTGTTATTCCGGAAAAAAGACAATAAGACATTTTCACGGAAAAATATCGCCTTATTTCCGGTTTTCTAAAAAAAATATCTTCTCTTTGCAACTTTATAAAGGTGACGACACGTCTAACCAACAAAGAAACAAATTAAAAGACCATAGATTATGAAACGTATCATTTTTGGATTAATGCTCGCCATGATGTTCTGCACACTGGTGCAAGGCGCAAACAGAACCGTAACAGAGAACGACGGTCAGGGGAACAAGAAAAGAGTCATCGAATTGAGAGACACTGTCATCAATGGAGAAACCGTAACAGACACACTCAGCATCATGACTTATGAAAACGGTACCGGCAGTAGCGATGCTCCGGAAAAATGGAGAACCCACCACAGCAGTATGGACTGGAACGGGTTCGACTCGGGAGCAAGACCTCGGAGACCGTGATTGCCGTAACAGCCATCGTCTTTGTATTCGGACTGCCGCTACTCATCATATTCGTAGTATTCTTCTTCCGCTATAAAAACCGGAAAGCCAAGTACCGCCTGGCGGAACAGGCCCTGGCCAGCGGACAGCAACTGCCTGAAAACTTCTTCAAAGAAGCCGCAGCAACGGATATCCGCAGCAAAGGCATCAACAACATATTCGTCGGCATCGGCCTGTTCATCTTCCTTTGGGCCATTACCGGAGATTCGGTCTCGGATGTATCGGCTTACTCGTCATGTTCACCGGCTTCGGACAATTGGTGATTTTCTACAGCCAACAGAAGAAGAACGAAGAAAAATGAGTCAGATGGGTGACATATCGTTAGTCGCACAGGTCGTGGTGTTTCACAACACCAGGCCTTCGACCAGTTGGTAAAGAAGTACCAGTCGCCCGTGCGGCGGTTCTTCCTGCACCAGACCTGCGGCGACAGCGAGTTGAGTGACGACCTGGCACAAGATACGTTTATCAAGCCTATACAAACATCGCTTCGTTCAAGAATCTGTCCAGCTTCTCAACCTGGCTCTACCGTATTGCCTATAACGTTTTTTTATGATTATATTCGCAGCCGGAAAGAAACGGACGATTTGGATACGTACCGAGTGGACGCTCAATGCAGCACACTGCAGCAGGACGTGGGACAGCACATGGACATTTACCGTGCCCTGGCCACACTGAAGGAAATGGAACGCACCTGCATCACGCTCTTCTACATGGAAGACCAAAGCATCGAAAAGATTGCAGGTATCACCGGATGTCCGGCGGGAACGGTAAAAAGCCACCTCTCGCGGGCGAAAGACAAAATGGCTTCCTACTTAAAACAAAATGGTTATGATGGAAAATGATGATAAACTCCTGACTTCATTCTTTGCCGAACACCGGCAGGAAATAGCCGATAACGGGTTCAGCCGCCGCGTACTGCGACATCTGCCCGACCGTAGCCGCCACTTGGCGCAGATATGGACAGCATTCTGCTTTACTCTGGCCCTCGTACTGTTCGTCTCCCTCGACGGAGTGCAGCTGATACTGGACACCTTGCGCGAAACCTTCGATACTGCCATCCGGAGCGGAGCTTCGGAGCTTGACCCCAAGTCGTTAATCATTGCCGGAGTGGTATTGCTCTATTTCGGTTACCGCAAGATTTCATCTATGGCATAGTTGTTTTTCAATGATAAATCGTATCTTTGTCCCCTCATAAAACTAACTAAGAGGAGAAAGTTTTGAGAAAAATTCTATTCATCATATTATTCGTTTTTTCTATTGGGAATGCCGGGGCGCAAGCAACAAGCGATTCCATTGTCATGAATTACTTGAAGGAAATGGGCGCCCCCGTCACTTATAACAATGAAGTGAAATTGCTGATGACCGGCCATGACAAGTTCGTCGATCTCTTCGAGAATATCCGCCATGCCCGGCATCATATCCATTTGGAATACTTCAACTTCCGCAACGACTCCATAGCCAATGCCTTGTTCAGCCTTCTGGCAGAGAAAGTCAAGGAGGGAGTTGAAGTCCGCGCCATGTTCGATGCCTTCGGCAACTGGTCCAACAACCAACCATTGAAAGAACGCCATCTGAAATCCATCCGCGCCCAAGGCATCGAAATCGTTAAGTTCGATCCTATCACTTTTCCCTGGGTGAATCATGCCATACACCGCGACCATCGGAAAATAGTAGTGATTGACGGAAAGATAGGTTATACCGGCGGCATGAACATTGCCGACTACTACATCAACGGATTGCCTAAAATCGGTAAATGGCACGATATGCACATACATCTTGAAGGAGATGCCGTGCGCTATCTGCAGGGCATCTTCCTGACCATGTGGAACCGGGAAACGGGACAACACGTAGGTGGACCTGCCTACTTCCCGGATACTCAGCAACTGCCCGACAGTATTGCCGAAGAAATAGCCATCGTGGACCGCACGCCACGCGAAACACCACGCTCCATCAGCCATGCCTATGCAGCTTCCATACAAGCCGCACAGAAGAGCATCCGAATCGTGAATCCTTATTTCGTTCCGACCAAATCAATCCGCAAGGCAATCAAGAACGCACTGAAAAAAGGTACTGAAGTGGAAATCATGATACCTGCCGTGTCGGACATAGCCTTTACTCCGGATGCCTCATTCTACATAGCACACAAGCTGATGAAGAAAGGAGCCAAGATATATCTCTTCAACGGCGGCTTCCACCATTCCAAGATAATGATGGTAGACAGCACTTTCTGCACGGTGGGTACTGCCAATCTCAACAGCCGCAGCCTGCGCTATGACTACGAGACAAACGCTTTCATCTTCGACCCCAAGATCACCAATGAGCTGAATGCCATGTTCGAACGGGACGTGCAAAACAGTACACTGCTCACTCCCGAAGTCTGGAAAAAGCGTTCCGGATGGAAGAAATTCGTAGGCTGGGTGGGGAACTTGATGACCCCTTCCTCTAATTTTTAATTATTAATTATTAATTATTAATTAATTCCCCTACCTTTGCGTTCGGATAAAAACAGAGCTACATCATGAAACAATATTTAGACCTGCTGAACCGCGTACTGACCGAAGGCGTAGAGAAAAGCGACCGTACGGGTACCGGCACCATCAGCGTATTCGGCCACCAGATGCGTTTCAACATGGATGAAGGCTTCCCCTGCCTTACTACCAAGAAGCTGCATCTGAAATCAATCATATACGAACTGCTATGGTTCCTCCAAGGAGACACCAATGTGAAATATCTTCAGGACAACGGTGTACGCATCTGGAACGAATGGGCGGACGAAAACGGTGACCTGGGACATATCTACGGGTATCAATGGCGCTCCTGGCCGAACTATAAAGGTGGATTCATCGACCAAATCAGCGAAGCTGTAGAAACCATCAAGCACAATCCCGACTCACGCCGGATTATAGTCAGCGCATGGAATGTAGGCGATTTGGACAACATGAACCTCCCTCCCTGCCACGCTTTCTTCCAGTTCTATGTCGCCAACGGACGGCTGAGCCTGCAACTGTACCAGCGTAGTGCGGACATTTTTTAGGAGTGCCCTTCAACATTGCTTCCTATGCCCTGCTCCTGCAGATGATGGCGCAAGTCACCGGACTGAAAGCCGGAGATTTCATCCATACCTTAGGAGACGCCCACATCTATCTGAACCATCTGGAGCAGGTAAAGCTCCAACTATCTCGTGAACCGCGGGATTTGCCGCAGATGAGAATCAATCCGGATGTGAAAAACATCTTCGATTTCAAGTTCGAGGATTTTGAGTTGGTCAACTATAACCCGCATCCGCATATTGCAGGGAAAGTGTCAGTATAAATCCTACAATAAAAAGATAGAAAGAGAAAAGAATTTTACACACATATGATTAGTATTATTGCTGCAGTAGACAGAAAGAGAGGTATCGGCTATCAGAACCGGTTGTTATTCTGGCTTCCCAATGATTTGAAGCGTTTCAAAGCCCTCACCACGGGAAATACCATCATCATGGGCCGAAAGACTTTTGAATCTCTCCCCAAAGGTGCGCTTCCCAACCGCCGCAACGTTGTTCTGTCCACTCAAAAAGATTTGATCTGTCCCGGTACAGAAGTTTTTCCCTCATTGGAAGAAGCACTAAGCAGTTGCCAGCCCGACGAACACGTCTACATCATCGGCGGTGCAAGCGTTTATCGCCAGGCACTCCCCTTTGCAGATACCCTCTGCCTGACCGAAGTGGATGCAGAAGCCCCTCAGGTGGACGCCTACTTTCCCGAAGTCGCTCCGACTGTATGGCAAGAAAAAAGCAGGGAGTCCCATCCCGCAGATGAGAAGCATCCCTGCCCTTATGCATTCGTCGATTATATCCACCGGTAAAATTAATCTTCCTCTTCTTCTACCGTTATAGGCATCTGCCGCTTGATGGCTTCGTGGAAAGAAATCAAGGTTTCCGTACGCGCCAGTCCCAGCGGCTGCAACTTATCATGTATGATGCTCAGCAAATGATGGTTGTTGCGGGCATAAAGCTTTATGAACATATCATACTTGCCCGTTGTAAAATGGCATTCCACAATCTCGGGAATAGCTTCCAATGCTCTCGTTACAGCATCAAAAGAAGCAGGATCCTTTAGATAGATACCGATATAGGCGCATGTTTCATATCCTATCTTCTCCGGATCAATCACATATTCAGAACCTTTCAATATACCTAAGTTTGTCAGCTTTTGAATGCGCTGATGAATGGCTGCTCCCGATACATTACAAGCTCTGGCCACTTCAAGAAAAGGAATGCGTGCATTATCGGCTATAAGTTTTAAAATCTGTTCGTCTAAAGTATCCAATTGATGATGTCCCATTTCAAATTCTAATGATTAATAAATTACTATATCTCCCGCATATCTATACGGCAACATGCAAAGTTAGCTATTTTTTCGCCAATAAAAATACGGTTTATAACTTTTCTTGCAAAAAAAAAGAATAATACCGCATATCAGGCATTTCAAAGTGCATATGCAAAATTCCATCTCGCACGACCGGAAAATTGCAGATGAGCTTTAAAGATATTATCTTTGTAGTAGCAATAATAATGAACCGTTATGAAAAAGTATTCCTTATTCCTATTATGCCTGATGGCAGCAATATCCTTGCATGCCCAAAGTTTTGCCGATTATTTTGCAGATAAAACCCTGCGTGTCGACTATATCTTTACCGGAAATGCAGCCAAACAAGAGATATGCCTGGACGGATTGTCTTGTCTCCCCTCTTGGGCAGGAAGGAAGCATCATTTATCTGAGTTGCCCCTGCAAGGAAACGGACAAATCATTATGCGAGATGCAGCCAATGGCAGCGTAATCTACAAAACATCCTTTTCTTCGCTCTTCCAGGAGTGGCTGGAAACGGATGAAGCCAAAGCGGTGACCAAAGGATTCGAAAACACCTTTCTCCTTCCCTATCCCCTCCGTCCTGCAGAAATAGAAATAACACTTCTCGACCCGCGTAGAAATGTACGGGCAAGCATGAAACATACGGTCAGTCCCGACGACATCCTGATACATCAGAAAGGTACTGCCCACATCACACCACATAAATATCTGCTGCAAAGCGGCAATACGGCCAAATGCATCGACGTAGCCATCCTTGCAGAAGGATATACTCCCGAAGAGATGCCGGTATTCTACGAAGACGCAGCCATTGCCTGCGAAAGTCTGTTTGCCCACGAACCCTTCCGGTCCATGAAAAAGCACTTCAACATTGTAGCAGTGGCCAGCCCCTCCGAAGACAGCGGAGTAAGCGTACCACGCCTCGGAGAATGGAAACGGACAGCATTCAGCTCTCATTTCAGCACATTCTATTCAGACCGGTATCTGACAACCTCCCGTGTCAAATCCATACACGATGCGCTGGCGGGAATACCGTATGAACACATCATCATCCTTGCCAATACGGAAGAATACGGAGGCGGTGGAATCTATAATTCCTATACCCTTACTACCGCCCACCATCCCATGTTCCGCCCCGTTGTGGTACATGAGTTCGGGCATAGCTTTGGCGGACTGGCCGATGAATACTTCTACGACAATGACGTGATGACAGATACCTATCCACTAGATGTGGAACCCTGGGAACAGAACATCAGCACAAGAATCGATTTCACTTCCAAATGGAAAGATATGCTTGCTCAAGGAACTCCCGTTCCTACTCCCTCTTCTGAAAGTGGAACATATCCCGTAGGCGTATATGAAGGAGCTGGCTATTCTGCCAAAGGCATCTACCGTCCGGCAGACAATTGCCGCATGCGCACCAATGAATACCCTACTTTCTGCCCGGTCTGCCAACGGGCCATCTGCCGCGTCATTGAATTTTATACTGAATAAAAACAAACTAAACTAAAAGAACTTATGATCAGACTTCAACGTATTACAACAGCTGACACAGACTTGTACAGCTACATGGAGAAATTAATGACTCAATCGTTCCCTTCAGAGGAGTACCGGGAACTGGAGGAATTGCGCAAGTATACAGATACCAAAACGCACTTCTATAACAATATCATCTTCCATAACAACACCCCGGTAGGTCTCATCACTTACTGGGATTTCGGACATTTTTACTATATAGAGCATTTTGCCATTGACCCCGCACAGCGTAACGGCGGATATGGAAAGAGCGTACTAAACCATTTATGCCAACTCTTAAAACATCCCATCGTCTTGGAAGTGGAAATACCCGAAGAAGAAATGGCTAAACGCCGCATTAACTTCTATCAACGGCAAGGATTCTCCTTATGGGAAAAGCCCTACCAACAACCACCCTATAAAACAGGCGACAACTACCTGCCTATGCTCATCATGGCCTATGGAGATATAGAATGTGGAAAGGATTTTGACTCTGTAAAGGAACACATCTACCGCGAAGTATATAATGTGAAATCTTAAAAACCCAATATACTTAAAACAATAAAGGTCGTTTCAACAAATGAAAGACCTTTATTATATCATTAAACTAACTTTTACTGACGCGGTTGCGCAGAATAGTTAATCTTCAAAGCATAAGCCTTACGAAGCGCTTCTTTGATATCTGTTACGATACCCATTTTCGTATCTTGGTCAACTTTCAAAGACACTGTCATCTGCGGCTGATCTTCTTCTTTCATACTGGCACGTTCACCAATAATGTAATCTTGAATTTCAGCAACTTCAGCATAGCTGTCGTTCAACTGGATACGGCTCTCATTACCTAACTTCTTACGAAATTCGGCAGTAGGTTTTCCTACATAGATAAACGTAACCAAAGACTTCTTTTCAAGTTTCTCCAATTCTGTAGCTTGCGGAACCTTAAACTCAACCTTCAATGTTACCTCACGCATCGTTGTTACAATCATGAAGAAGAACAACAAGGTGAAGATAAGGTCAGGCAGAGAAGAAGTGTTCAACGCCGGCATTCCACGTTTACCAGTCTTATTAAATTTTCCCATTACTTCTTTTCTCCGTACTTTTTAGGTTCTGCCTCAGAAATCTTCTGAGAATAAATTTCACGAATTGCATCTTGTTGTTCTTGATCCAACTCCATATAATTCTTCTGCCACTTTTCCTGAGCCAATTCATCACGCAACTCGTTATAAGCTGCTACCAACTCATTCTGTACAGACATATATGCTTTGTATGAAGAACTACGGTCACAACGCAAAGAAATCACATGGCCTTCCGTCACTTGTACTGTACCGAAGAAAGGAACATTCTTAGAAATCTTTTCCGGTTTTGTATCTTCGTTATACGGATTGGCAATAAATTCTTTTGCTTTTGCACGCAATTGGTCAACAGTAATATAATCATTCCCGCACATTAACTGGTCCTGCATGTTCAAGAAGACTTGCAATACGTTGCGTTCCTTCTTCTTTGCATCGTCCAACTTCTGGTCCTTTTCCGGTGGAGGCGGCAAACGTCTTGCCAAACCACGGTCGGTATCCATAGATGTTGTAATCAAGAAGAAAATCAGCAACAAGAAAGCGATGTCCGCAGTAGAACTTGAGTTAATTTCAGGAACTTCTCTTTTCTTTTTAGCCATTGTAATTATATCTTTAAATTGAGTTACCTCAATTGATTATGATAATTTTTTCTTAATGCTACTAAAAATGATTGCCAAGACTGTACCAGCAAACAAGATATAGATAGAATAAAGGAACATGTCAGTAAGCTTCAACCAGAAAGGTACGTTCTCAGTTCCGCTATAACCCGGAATAACAAGTGGTTCTTCACTACCCATAGTCCAAGAAATAACAACAACTGCAACCAATATAACCAAACCAATCAAAGATTTCAACGCTGCTCCCGGATTGTCTTTCAGTGCAGCTCCAAATTGGAACAAAACACCAACCACGGTAGCAATAATAGCTACAAAGAACAGAATGTACATCAAATAAATCAATGCGTCTGTATGAGCCGGTTGCCACATTTCTGCGTCAACGCTTGCCAACACTGCATCGCCCTGAGCATCTCCACCGAAGAAGAACATGCCCAACACTACCAAGATGATAGCGAACATGACATACAGTGCATAGTATGATACTTTATATGATAACTTAGCCATCTTAATTATTTTTTGTATTTCAAGTCATATTTGATAACCATATCCAACAGAGAGATAGAAGAATCTTCCATTTCGCTGGTCAAAGCTTCAATCTTAGCCAGGATGTAGTTATAGAATACCTGCAGAATCAAGGCAACGATCAAACCGAAGATAGTTGTAATCAAGGCAACCTTCATACCACCTGCTACAACCGTCGGAGAGATATCACCTACCTGCTGGATCTTATCAAATGCCTGCACCATACCGATTACAGTACCCAAGAATCCCAAAGACGGAGCCATAGCGATGAACAGTGTAATCCAAGAGCAACCTTTTTCCAGGTAACCAGCTTGTACACCACCGTAAGAAACTACTGACTTTTCTACTACGTCGATACCTTGGTCAATTCTCATCAGACCTTGATAGTAGATAGAAGCGATAGGACCTCTAGTGTTACGTGCGATGTCTTTAGCAGCTTCAACGTCACCTTTTTCCAAAGCAGCTTCAATAGCAGCCAAGAACTTCTTTGTGTTGATTTCAGCCAAGCTCAAATAAATGATACGTTCAATACAGAATGCAAGACCGATAACCAATGCGATAGCTACCAAACTCATGAAAGATGCAGTACCTTCAATAAACTTAGTTTTGAGTTCTTTGTGGATACCACCTTCTGTAGCTTCCATAGCGGCAGGAGCAGCAGCGTCAGCAGCAGGTGCTACAGCTGCTTGTTCAGTTTGTTCAGCTGCAGGAGCATCTTGAGCCTGAGCAAGTTGAGTTGAGCCAAATGTTAAGACTCCCATCACAGCAACAATTGCAAATAACTTTTTCATTGTGTGTCTAATTTTTAA
>ENA-OQLB01000231-OQLB01000231.1-human-gut-metagenome-genome-assembly--contig:-NODE-231-length-33116-cov-4.866107_pt1 | contig 33116 bp, 44 predicted proteins | sample MGYA00242656_ERZ504813 | MGnify/ENA primary metagenome ERZ504813 (study PRJEB26092, sample SAMD00036388) | human gut metagenome | host: Homo sapiens | study: EMG produced TPA metagenomics assembly of... | reverse complement strand
GTAAAACCAAGACGATAGCGCTGTGTCAGATAGATATAAAAATCCTTGTTACGGTTGGAACTCTGTTCCAATTTGACCGGAATAGTGGTGGACTCGTACTCTTTCTTCCTCCGGACATGTTTTCGGGACGGGTGATGTATTGGTCGTCTGCAATACCGCCGTTCTCGTTCATCTTCAGGAAAAAGTTGTTGTAGACTGCTTGTACCTGGTATTTCTCGCCGATATAGCTACCGAACAGACCTGCATTGAAGTGCGAGGTGGACTGGTTCTGGTAATAACCGCGTCCGTACAGATAGTCGATGTTAAAGCCAAATGCCAACTGCTTGTTGACGTTGACGGAGAAGTAGGACTTGAAGCGTTCTTCACCGTTCACTTTGCTGCCGGCTTTGTAGTAGGTAAGATTGGTGTAAGGCACGTTGCTGTTGGTGAAAAGCACCTGGTCGGGACGTGTGAAAAAACTGGAGAAGGGAGCCATGAAGATGGTAGGTTGCTTTCCTCCCGTTCGAAGAACAGACGTGAGAGGCGTGGAGAACCTAAATTTCCCAAGTAGTTGTAATGGCCGAACATTCCTTCCACCAGATTGGTGCTCTGGAAGTTGAGGCTGGCTGTGTCGGCAGGTATGATGGTACGGTTGCCAGTGTCTCACTTAGTTTCCACATGTAAAGCTTGGGTGGAAGACTTTGAATCTCAGTATTGGTACTGTCTTCCAGATTGTCCGGCTGGGTATTCGGGTCAATCTGGTTACCGAACCGGTCGCGATTGTTCATCGGGTTTAAGGTGTTTTGCGCCATAGCCCCCCATATCCCTATAACGGACAGAAATATATATGTCAGTACAATTCGTCTCATAATTAGGCGCAAAGATACAATAAAAAATTATTTGCTTACTGAATTCAGCCTTTTTTGCTTCTTTTAAACTGTCTTGTTTTCTGTTTTGTTCTATACTGCTTCCGGTTCTCTGCCCTTGAATCCATACTTTTTCCGGCTTGAAATGAAATAAGCCTTGCAATAAATCAATATCACAAGGGCTTATCCGTTTTCCTTTATCTCTTATTCTGGCGTAAAGTTCCTCCTCTTATGGGGAGTGGCTTTACATAGCCTTTCATTTCATTTCCTGAATAAGTTCCATTCCTTTCTTGATAGCTTCTTCGTTCATCGGTATCAAGTGGTGGTGGCGTTCGGGCAGTGTCTTCTTCAATCCTCTGAGTACACTGTCCAGTGTAACCATCGGCTTGATTTTCAATAATCCACCCAATACAATCATGTTGAATGCCTTGGCGTTGTTCATTTCATTGGCGGCATCCATGGCGTTGATGCGGTAAACGTGGATGTCCTTACGCGTCGGCGGGTTGATGATGCCGTAACCGTCGTAGATAAGTACGCCTCCGGGTTTTACCTTGCTTTCGAATTTCTCCAATGACGGCTGGTTCAGGATGATGGCGGCATCGTACTTGCTTAAGATGGGTGAGGATATTTTCTCGTCACTTACGATGACTGTTACGTTGGCTGTACCACCACGTTGTTCCGGTCCGTAAGCCGGCATCCAAGTCACCTCTTTGCCTTCCATCAATCCGGAATATGCCAAAATCTTTCCCATGGACAATACACCTTGTCCACCGAAGCCTGCTATAATGATTTCTTCTTTCATTGTTCTTCTGTCTTTAGCATGATTATTTATCTTTCAGGTCGCCCAGCGGATAGAAGGGGAACATGTTCTCTACCATCCATTCATTGGATTTCGCAGGAGACATCTTCCAGCCGGAGTTACAGGTGGAAACGATTTCCACAAGGTTGGAACCTTTGCCTGCCATAGAGTTCTCGAATGCTTTGCGGATAGCCTTTTTCGCTTTGCGGATGGCGGGAACGGACTGTACGCTTTGGCGTGTCACGTAAGCGGTTCCTTCCAATTGTGCAGCAATATCGGCCATCTTCAGCGGATAGCCGTGCAGATGCACGTCACGTCCGTAAGGGCTGGTCGATGTCTTCATGCCTACAAGGGTAGTGGGAGCCATTTGTCCCCCGGTCATACCATAGATGGCATTGTTGATGAAGATGATGGTGATGTTTTCGCCGCGGTTCAAGGCGTGGATGGTTTCGGCAGTACCGATACAAGCCAGGTCGCCGTCTCCTTGGTAAGTGAACACCAGGCGGTCTGGCCAAAGGCGCTTGATGGCAGTGGCAAGTGCGGGCGCACGTCCATGGGCGGCTTCCTGCCAGTCGATGTCTATATAATTATAGATGAACACGGCACATCCCACGGGGGAGATGCCTATTGCTTTGTCTTCCAGTCCCATTTCTTCGATAACTTCGGCTACGAGTTTATGAACTACGCCGTGACTGCATCCCGGGCAGTAGTGCATGGGATTGTCGTTCATCAGAGTCGGTTTCTTGGCAACCAGATTCTCGGGCTTTATAATATCTTCTTTTGTCATAATCACTTCTCCTATCTGTTGGTGAACCGTATGAAAAACTCCATCAACTTGACGAATATCGCCGCGCCGCAGACGTAGATGAACAGCTTGAAGTCATCTTTGCAGCAAAATATATAATGATAGCTGCCAGGGCAAGTACCATGAAGAGAATGTTCAGTACGTTTCTTATTTTATCAGGATTCATTTCTTAATCAGTTTTTCTTTCAATGCATCTACTATCTCATCCGGATCGGGAACAATGCCGCCGAGGCGTCCGAAATGTTCCACTTTCACTTTACCGTTCACGGCAAGGCGGACATCTTCCACCATCTGTCCAGCATTCAATTCTGTAACGAGCATACCTTTCACCTTGTCGGCATACGCGGCAATGACTTTGGTCGGGAACGGCCACAACGTGATGGGGCGGAGCATACCTACCTTTATTCCTTCTTCGCGTGCCAGCTCCATTGCTTTCTGTCCGATGCGTGCCATAGAGCCGAAGGCTACAATCAGGTAGTCGGCATCATCGCAATGAATTTCCTCGAAGCGAACCTCATTCTCTTCTATCTGCTTGTATTTGGCCTGGAAACGGATGTTGTTCTTTTCCATTTCTTCCGGTTTCAGTTCCAATGAGGTGATGACGTTGGGTTTGCGGCCATTGGTTCTGCCGGTAGTGGCCCATGGGCATTGTTCGATGACTTCCGCATCGGTGCGGCGTGGCTTTTGTACCGGGAGCACCACTTTTCCATCATCTGGCCGATGACACCGTCGGCAAGGATGATTGCCGGATTACGGTATTTGAAGGCAAGTTCGAATGCCAGTCCTACGAAATCTGCCATTTCTTGTACGGAAGCCGGAGCAAGGGCAATCAGACGATAGTCACCGTGGCCGCCTCCTTTTACTGTCTGGAAATAGTCGGCCTGGCTCGGTTGGATGGTTCCCAGACCGGGACCGCCGCGCATAACGTTTACAATCAAGCAAGGCAGCTCGGCACCTGCCAGATAAGAGATACCTTCCTGCTTTAGGCTGACACCGGGGCTGGAGGAGGAGGTCATGACCATTTTACCACTTCCGGCACCGCCGTACACCATATTGATAGCTGCCACTTCACTTTCTGCCTGAAGAACCACCATGCCGGTCGTCTCCCAGGGTTTCAGTTCGGCAAGAGTTTCCAATACCTCCGATTGCGGAGTAATGGGATATCCGAAGTAACCGTCTGCACCGCAACGGATGGCTGCGTGGGCGATGGCTTCGTTTCCTTTCATTAATACAACTTCTTCTGCCATATTCTACTGATTTACAGATTTATTCTACTTTTATTTTATATACTGAGATACATCCGTCCGGACATACTGTGGCGCACGAGGCGCAGCCGTTACAAGTATCTTCCAATATTTGGTGGGCATAGTTATACCCTTTCACATTCACCTCCTTGGTGAGGGCTATTACGTTGAGCGGACACGCTACCACACACAAGTTGCAGCCTTTGCAACGTTCGGTGTCTACTACGATTGCTCCTTTGATTTTTGCCATAATTTACGTTCTTTATTTATTGATTGTACATATCCTTGTTGTAGAAGTTCAGGATGTCCATAGCCATTTGATAGGCATGTTGTGCCGGGCTTTCGGGGTTCAGGTCGATGGCATACTGATAGTTGTTCAGTGCTTGTTGCCAGTTGCCTTGTTTCCGATAGGCATTTCCCCGCAGGTAGTAAGCTTCGTCTTTGCCGGGAAAGTCTGTTTGCAGTATTTCGTCAAGCTGCTGGATGGCTTGCTCTACATTTCCCTGGTTGATAAGCTCTTTTATGGTATTCAGTCGTTCCATATCTAAAAAATATCCGGGTTATCGAACCACAAAGATAGTTTTTATTTGAAGACAATGAGCATCTTCACTGTGAAAAATAAGAAAAAGGGGCAAATAAAAAGCCCGAAGTTTCTCACGATTCTATCAGAATGTCAGAGCTTCGGGCGGATATCATAAAGAATGTGATTCTACTGCTTTACAAGTGTACCGGTATCTTGTCCACTCTTCGTTGGTGGCGTCCGCCTTCGAATGGTGTACTGAAGAATTCCCTCATAATCATGTCGCTTCTTCGGTACTGATGAATCGCCCTGGCATGACAAGCACATTGGCATCATTGTGCTGGCGTGCCAAATGGGCTATTTCTGCCGTCCAGCAGAGGGCTGCGCGGATACCCTGATGCTTGTTCAGCGTTATGCTGATACCTTCACCGCTTCCGCAGATGGCAATTCCCGGATAGCACTCTCCGGCTTCAACGGCCAGTGCCAAAGGATGTGCAAAGTCGGGATAGTCGCAACTCTCGGTTGAGTAGGTCCCGAAGTCCTTGTAAGCCCAGCCTTTGGCTTCCAACCAGCCGCGAACATATTCCTTCAATTCGAAGCCTGCATGGTCGGAACAGATTCCTATTGTTTTCATGATGGTCAGTTAATATACCAATGTGCCAATGTGCTGATGCCTGCAGCTTGTAGGGCGCGGGCAATCAGCACATCAGCACATTGGATAATGATTATAACATTGCTTTTACTTGTTTGTAAACGTTCTCTGCGGTGAAACCGAGCTTTTCGTCCAGCACTTTATAAGGTGCCGAGAATCCGAATGATTCCAATCCCCATACTTTACCGCGGGGACCTACCAGCCCTTGCAGTGTGACGGGCAGACCGGCTGTCAGGCCGAATACCTTGGCACCACACGATAATGCCTTCTTGATATCCCGGAGCTTGGCTACGGAACAGACCTTCGGAAGGAACGGACACGATACGCACCTTGATGCCATCCTTGCGCAGCAATTCAGTACCGGCTACCAATGTGGCAACTTCCGAGCCTGAAGCAACGAGGATTATATTTGGATTTTCATCGGAGCCGGCTACAATATAAGCGCCTTTGGCAGCTTGTTCGTAATCGTTGCCTTCGGGCAGGTTGGCGATGTTCTGGCGGGAGAAAATCAAACCGGTTGGGGTTGTGGTATTTTCCATTGCCAGTTTCCATGCCACAGTTGTTTCTTCTGCATCTGCCGGGCGGAGTACCAACATGGAATTATGTCCCTTGTGGTTTTTCAGTTTTTCCATCAGGCGGATTTGGGCTTCCTGCTCTACCGGTTCATGGGTAGGACCGTCTTCACCTACACGGAAGGCATCGTGTGTCCAGATGAACTTCACGGGAACTTCCATCAGGGCTGCCATACGTACGGCAGGTTTCATGTAGTCGGAGAATACGAAGAAAGTTCCGCAAGCGGGGATTACACCGCCATGCAGTGCCATACCGATACAGCAACATGCCATAGTCAGCTCGGCAACACCGGCCTGGAAGAATGCACCGCTGAAGTCACCTTTCTTGAAGGCATGTGTTTTCTTGAGGAATCCGTCTGTCTTGTCGGAATTGGAAAGGTCGGCAGAAGCAACAATCATATTTTCTACTTGAGTGGCGAGAGCACTGAGCACAGTGGCAGATGCTGCGCGGGTGGCAACGCCTGCTTTCTGTTCGATGGCGGCCCAATTCACTTCGGGAGCCTTGCCGGAGAAGAACATTTCCAGTTTGGCAGCCTTTTCCGGATTGGCTTTTGCCATACGGCTTTGGCTGCATACTTTTCAGCCATGATTTTCTTCAGCTCAGTTGCACGCTTGGCATATAGTTCGGCCACTTCGGGGAAGATGACAAACGGATTTGTCGGGTCACCACCCAAATTCTTGATAGTGTTTATATAAGCGTCGCCGCCCAGAGGAGCACCGTGCGTGGCACAATCAGCTTCGTAGCTGCTGCCGTCTGCCTTGCGGGCACCTTTACCCATTACGGTATGGCCGATAATCAGCGTCGGACACTCTTTCTCAGCTTTGGCTTCGTTCAGTGCACCGCGGATGGCATCGGGATCGTTACCATTGATTTTAATGACTTTCCAGCCCCAAGCTTCGTATTTCTTGCCGGTATCTTCGATGGTCACATCCTTTGTCTCGGTAGAAAGCTGAATGTCGTTGGCATCATAGAACATGATGAGATTATCCAACCCTAATGCTCCGGCGATACGGCCTGAGCCTTGGGAGATTTCTTCCTGGATGCCACCGTCAGAAATATAAGCGTAGATGGTCTGTGGCATTACTTCTTCGAAACGTGCCTTCATGAACTTGGCTGCGATGGCTGCACCGACTGCAAATGTGTGTCCCTGGCCGAGCGGTCCGGAAGTGTTTTCGATGCCGCGCATGATGTCACGTTCGGGATGTCCCGGAGTAGGGCTTCCCCATTGGCGGAACTCTTTCAGTTCGTCCAGCGTGAACTTGCCGGTCAGGGCCAATGTAGAGTAAAGCATCGGTGACATGTGTCCCGGGTCGAGGAAGAAACGGTCACGACCTTCCCAAGCCGGATTTTCAGGGTCATATACCAGGAACTCTGAGAAGAGTACATTTACAAAGTCAGCACCACCCATGGCACCGCCCGGATGCCCGGAGTTGGCTTTCTCAACCATGGATGCAGCAAGGATACGGATATTGTCCGCCGCACGGTTCATAAGTTTGTTGTCGTTCATATTGAATCTAATTAATTTTGAATATTATCAATAGGTTATTTGGTCCTTGTAGGTTTTCCAAGGGCAAAGATAACTCTTTATGCGTAATTCACAACACTCGAAGAGTGTCTTTTTTATCAGTATTACTGCCTTTTTGCTGCTAAAATGATACTAAACGTATTTAGCTGATTTTGTGCGGTGCACGGTAGTTTTACTGTAACTCAATAGTAACGATTGATTTGGCCGGAAGTTTAATCTTGAGAATATCTTTATTGATTTTTACCTCTTTGAACGGAACGGGTTTCACATTGTCGGGATTTTCAAATGAATTGTAGTCCGTCAGATTGGTGGAAGTCAATATTTCACCAACTGCTTTCTTGGCTTTCGTTCCAGACAGATTGATGGTCACTTCCTGTGCATTGTCTGCATCTACGTTGGACATGGAAATGTGTATCTTGCCGTTTGGGTCTTTGGAGGCGGTAGCGCTGACCATTGGTATTCTGCGGTTGTCGCGTACATCCATCATGTCGCAGTTCAGCTCAAGAGGAATGTAGGTGGCATCCTGGTGTACATTGTACATTTTGAATACATAATAAGTGGGGGTGAGTACCATGTTTTTTCCGCTGGTCAGAATCATGGATTGCAATACATTGACGATTTGGGCAATGTTTGCCATTTTCAGACGGTCGGTATATTTATGGAAGATGTCGAAGCTGAGGGAAGCGACAAAAGCATCACGCAATGTATTCTGTTGGTACAGATGTCCGGGATTGGTACCCGGTTCAGTGTCCCACCAGGTTCCCCATTCGTCAAGCATAAGAGCCACGTTCTTTTGAGGGTCGTATTCATCCATAATGGTGCAATGCTTCTTGATGACATCTTCTATTTCGCGGCATTTGCCCAGTGTCCAGTAATAGTCGTCTTTACTGAATTGGGTGGCGGCGCCTTTACTGCCGTTCCATCCGCTGACGGTATAGTAGTGCAAGGAAAGACCGTGCATACGGCCGCCTACGCGGTCCATCAGCACTTTGGTCCAGTTATAGTCGTAGTCGCTGGCACCGCTGGCTATCTTGAAAAGGCTATTGCGTCATAGTTGCGGCAGTAGGTGGAATAGCGGCAGTAGAGGTCGGCATAATATTCGGGACGCATGCTTCCACCGCAACCCCAGCTTTCGTTACCCACGCCGAGGTATTTTACTTTCCAGGCTTTGTCGCGACCGTTCTGGCGGCGCAGGCGTGCCATGGGGGAGTCTCCTTCGGAGGTCATGTATTCCACCCATTTGGCAAGTTCTTCTACGGTACCACTGCCTACGTTTCCACTGATATAGGGTTCACATCCCAGCATTTCGCAGAGATTGAGGAACTCATGGGTTCCGAAACTGTTGTCTTCGATAGTGCCTCCCCAGTTGTTGTTCACCATTTTGGGGCGGTTTTCTTTAGGGCCGATACCGTCCATCCAGTGGTATTCATCGGCAAAGCAGCCTCCCGGCCAGCGAAGGACGGGTACACGGAGCTCCTTCAGTGCATTGAATACGTCGGTGCGATAACCGTTGATGTTGGGAATATCGGAGTTTTCACCTACCAAAGTCCACCATAGATACAAGTTCCCAAATGCTCTGCAAATTGGCCGTAGATTTCTTTGGGAATGATTTGCTCGCTCTGGTCTGTGTGTAAGTGATAGTGGCACTTTTCTGTGCGAAGAGTGACAACGAGGTGGAGAGAAATATGCTACTGATAAATAACTTTGTGTTCATAGTTTTTTAGTGTTATTAAATACTTAGTTCTTGAATCTTACTGCTGCTTCTTCGATGGGCAAACCAGCTTTATAGCTTTCGATGTAGGTGTTGAATCCGCTTACATCTTCGGCTGTCGGTGAGATTTCAATACCGGCATTTCCGGTGAATACATGCTTGTCCAGGAAGTCGGCAAGGGATTGGTCGTTTCCGTTGTTTGCAAGGTAGGAAGCGAGGAGGGCAATACCCCAGGCACCACCTTCGCCGGCTGTTTCCATAACGGAAATGGGTGAATTGATGGCAGCTGCAGTATTCTCTGGCCTACTCCTTTGGTTTTGAAGAGTCCTCCGTGACCGGTGATTCTGTCTACTCTGATTTTCTCTTCATTGAAAAGGATGTCGTTGCCGATTTTGAGAACTCCCACTGAAGCATACAAATGGGTGCGCATGAAGTTGGCAAGGTTGAACTTGTCGTTTGCCGAACGTACAAACAGTGGACGTCCGGCTGCCAGTCCCGTTATAGGCTCGCCTGATATGTAGTTGTAAGAGATGAGGCCTCCGCAATCTGCATTGCCTGTCAGGGCGTGGTTATAGAGTTTTCCGTAGATTTCGTCCATATCTACGGGGATACCCATCAGTTCCTGGTATTCTTTGAAAATATTGATCCAGGCATTGAGGTCGGAAGTGCAGTTGTTGCAATGCACCATAGCTACGAGGCTTCCGTCGGGGGTGGTTACCATGTCAATCATTTCGTAGGGCTTGGACAATTCTTTTTCCAATACAATCATTGAGAAAGAGGAGGTGCCTGCCGATACGTTTCCAGTGCGCTGCTTTACGGCGTTGGTGGCAACCATGCCGGTTCCAGCGTCACCTTCGGGTGGACAGACGGGAATTCCTGCTTTCAGATGTCCCGATACGTCGAGGCGACTGGCTCCTTCGGGAGTAAGGAAGCTGCGTTTTCACCGGCCGACAATACCTTCGGCAGAATATCCCGAAGTTTCCAGTCGTATCCTTTCGGAGCAATAAGTTTGTCGAACTTATCCACCATTTCAGAAGAATAGTTTTTGGTGATGGGATCGATGGGGAGCATACCGGAGGCATCTCCTATGCCCAGTACCTTTTGGCCGGTTATTTGCCAGTGGACAAACCTGCAAGGGTGGTCAGGTAATTGATGGATGGAACGTGCTCTTCATTATCCAGGATGGCTTGGTAGAGGTGGGAGATGCTCCAACGCAGAGGGATGTTGTAGACAAATAGTTCGGATAGGGCTGCGGCAGCCTGGCTGGTATTAGTATTTCTCCAGGTACGGAAGGGTACAAGGATTTCTTCTTTTTCATTGAATGCCATATAGCCGTGCATCATGGCACTGACACCGATGGCTGCCAGGGTTTCTATCTCTGTATCGTAGAGGCTCTTTACATTGGTACGAAGGTCTGCGTAGCAATCCTGCAACCCATACCAGACAGCCTCGACGCTATATGTCCACAGTCCGTCGACTAACTGATTCTCCCAAGTATGGCTTCCCTGGCGATGGGTTTGTTTTCCTGGTCAATCAAAACCGCCTTGATTCGTGTGGAACCGAGTTCTATACCAAGGATGGCCTTACCTGCCTCAATGGTTGATTTTGCATCTAATTTCATGGTATTAATGATAAATTACGGATTTATAGTACGATTATAAACTACGGATTACTGATTGCAAACTACTAGTTACGTTTGTGGTACGTGTAATTAGTAGTCCGCAATCGGTAATCTGTAATGATTATCAGCAAAGTGCCTTGTTCAGCATATAGTAGACTTCATTCATACGCAATTCTTTTTTGAACTCGCTAATGGTGGTATTTTCATCGATAACCACCATTTCGATGCCGGCCATTTCGGCAAAGTCTTCCCAATATTCCACCGTCAGGTCGTAGGAGAAGCTGGTATGATGTGTACCTCCGGCCAGAATCCAGGCTGCAGCGCACCTCGAGGTTGGGCATTGGAATCCACAGTGCGCTGGCAACGGGCAACTTGGGCAGAGGCTTGCTCTTGATGCATTCTACTTTGTTCACAATGAGGCGGAAGCGATTGCCCAGGTCTACGATGGTAGCGGCTACACCTTCACCTTGCTTGCTGGTAAATACCAGGCGGGCTGTTTCGCTGTCGATACCGATGCTCAGACGGTGCACTTCCAGTTTCGGCTTCTGTTCGGCAATCAGTGGACAGACTTCCAACATGTGTGCCTGCAGGATGGCGCTCTTTTCTCCGTCGAAGTTCAGCGTATAGTCTTCGAGGAAGGAGCACCCCTTCGGCATGCCTTGACTCATCACCCAAGTGGTACGGTATAGTGCCGCAGTTTTCCAGTCGCCTTCGGCACCGAAGCCGTAACCTTCCGCCATCAGTCGCTGTGAGGCCAGTCCGGGGATTTGGTCAAAGTCGCCCAAATCGTTGAAGTTGGTGGTGAAGCCTTTGGCACCCGTGTCTTTCAGCACGCGGCGAATGGCGATTTCGGCCTTGGCGGAGTTCCATACTTTGGTGTAGGCTTCCGTACGTGCGTCTTCCAGTTCGGGAGCGTGGTCGTAGAGCTTGAAGTATTCTGCTACGAGTGCCTTCACGTCCTCGTCGCTGACAGCATTGTAGTGTGTCATCACATCATTGATGGGATAGTAGTCCACATGATAGCCCAATACTTGTTCGGCACTGACCTTGTCACCGTCTGTCACAGCCACGTTGTTCATCTGGTCGCCGAAGCGGATGATGAGCATATCCTGCGCATCAGCCCATGCAGCAGCTACGCGCATCCATGCGGCAATCTGGTTTTGGGCTTTTTCGTCCTGCCAGTGGCCTACTACCACTTTGCGGTTCTTTCGCATACGTGTCACGATGTGTCCAAATTCGCGGTCGCCGTGAGCCGATTGGTTTAGGTTCATAAAATCCATGTCCATCGTCTCCCAGGGAATTTCCTTGTTGAACTGTGTATGGAAGTGTAGTAATGGCTTCTTCAGTTCCTGCAAACCGTGAATCCACATTTTGGCAGGAGAGAAGGTGTGCATCCAGGTGATGACTCCGATACACTTATCGTCGTTGTTGGCGGCTTTGAAGGTAGCGGTTACTTCTTTGGATGAATTGACCGTACCTTTATATACTACCTTTACGGGCAGTTTCCCGGAATCATTCAGACCTTTCACCATTTCATTACTATGTGCGTCTACTGCGATAACTGCGTCACCTCCGTACAAGAGCTGTGCTCCGGTTACGAACCATACTTCATATTGTTCAAATGTGTTCATACAATTTATTTTTATAGTTTATATTTAAAGAATGATAGTTATTTCTGTCCATAATAAGCGTTAGGACCGTGCTTGCGGCTGAAATGTTTTTCTATCAGCAGCGGATTCATGGTCAGATTGGGGTTCACGGCATAGGCTATACTTGCCATTTTTGCCACCTGCTCCATCACTACGGCATTATGTACCGCTTCGTGTGCGTCTTTTCCCCACGAGAAAGGACCGTGGTTCTTTACCAATACTCCGGGAGTATGTACCGGGTTCAGCCCCTCAAAGCGTTTTACGATGACATTTCCCGTTTCCAGTTCATACGCTCCTTCCACTTCCTCCTTCGTCATGTCTGCTGTGCAGGGTATGGCGTCGTGGAAGTAATCGGCATGTGTTGTCCCGATATTCGGTATGTCACATCCGGCTTGTGCCCAGGCTGTGGCGTAAGTAGAGTGCGTGTGCACCACACCGCCGATTTCGGGGAATGCTTTATAGAGAACCAGGTGGGTCGGCGTGTCTGAAGAGGGCTTTAACCGTCCTTCCACGACCTTGCCGTCAAGATTCACTACCACCATATCCTCTGCTTTCATTTCATCGTAACTCACCCCACTGGGCTTGATGACTACCAGACCAGATTCGCGGTCAATGCCCGATACATTGCCCCATGTGAAGATAACCAGTCCGTGCTTCACCAGTTCAAGGTTAGCATGGAATACTTTGTCTTTCAGTGCTTCCAGCATATTATTTAAATTACTAATTACAAGTTGTTGAATATTAGGTTCTCAGAGCTTAAATTTCGGAGCTTTGCGGTATGCCTTCTCATTAAACTGATATAAAGCAGCTCCACGTTTGGACCCCGTTTTGTCTATTTTGTCAGTTTTTTCTATATAGTCCATTTCTGCTATGCGTTTTCGGAAGTTCCGTTTGTCAATGCTCTCGCCGTATATAGCTTCGTATAAGCTTTGCAGTTGTGACAGCGTGAACAGTTAGGTAGTAGATTAAAGCCGATTGGTTCGGTGGACGCTTTTTGTTGCATCAACTTCCGAGCTTTCTCCACCATTTGCGGATGATCAAAGATTAGCGCTGGCAGTTCATTGATATTTACCCAGAAAGCATTGTGTTGCTGTACGGATTCTTTGTCGTATTCGTTGATGTTGATGAGCGCATAGTAAACAATGGAGACTACGCGTTCTCCTGGGTCACGATCTATGGCTCCGAAAGCTTGGACTTGTTCCATATATACATCTTCCAGTCCGGTTAGTTCATTCAGGACTCGTTTGGCTGCATCATCCACGCTTTCGTCTTCCTGCACGAATCCACCCATCAGCGACCATTCGCCCATTGCCGGTTCGAAGTTACGCTTCAGCAACAGCAGGTTCAATTCTCCTTCATTGAAACCGAAAATAATGCAGTCGATACCTACATAAAGTTTCGGATTTGAACTATAGTAATTACTCATATCTTAATTTTTGTTTAAGGGGTATGCTGCATGGATATATATCATAGCAACATACCGATTTACCAGAAATACCAATAAAAAGCAGCAGTAATACCCAGGATGATAAGGGTATGAATGATATCCCATTTATTCCAACTCGCACGTGTAGCTGCTTTTTGTTCAGGAGTTGAAGTTCCGAATACCAGCCCTTGAATCTTTTCAGCGCTTGGGGCAGCTGTAAACATGCTGACTGCGATAACCACTACGATGCAGAACAAGAACATCCATCCGCAGAAAAACAGCCAGTTCATATCATAGAACAGATACTTGAAGGTACTGCTTGACACATCTCCTACATTGCTGTAATATACTTTTGCCCCCAGACGGGTTAAACCGATAATCATTCCGGCAATCAGTCCCCACATACCGCCTTGTGCAGAGGTGCGTTTCCAGCAGATCCCCAAGAGGAAGGCTGCGGCAATGCCTGGTGCTAATACAGATTGTACATCTTGTAAGTAGGTGTAAAGTACATCGCCTACACTGCGCATAATGGGAATCCAGAGTATACCCAATATCACAATCGCAACAGTTGCCATTTGTCCAATTCCTACCAACTTTTTCTCAGAAGTGTTCGGCTTGAAACGTTTGTAGAAGTCAATGGTGAAAAGCATAGCAGATGAGTTGAACAAAGATGCGAGAGAACTCATCAATGCTGCAAGAATACCGCAAACAACCAAACCTTTGACTCCTGCAGGAAGCAATTTTGCTACTAGAGTTGGGAAAGCAGCATCTGCATTGGCATTTCCGTTTGCCAGCATAGGTAGAAAACCTTCTCCCCCGGTTCCGAGATATTTTTGGTGTAATGCGAAAGCAATCATGCCTGGGATAAGGAATAAGAATACGGGCAATAATTTCAAGTAAGCTCCGAAGATGGTACCGCGCCGTGCTTCCTTTTCATTCTTTCCGGAAAGTACGCGTTGCACGATGAACTGGTCTGTACACCAATACCAGAATCCGATAATGGCTGAACCAATCAGTGCACCCAACCAAGGAAGTTAGGGTCGTTATTACTGCGTATAAGTTCTGTCATTGTGTTGCCATAATCGTTCACTGTGACTGCACCGCAGATTCTCATCATCTCATCCCAGCCTCCCAATTCTTTGAAGCCGAGTACAAGGATTATCAGTGAACCTAACAGCAAGATGGGGGTCTGCAGGATGGAGGTATAAAGTACCGACTTCATTCCTCCGAAGATTGTGTAGAGCGCAGTCAGTATAACCAGACCGATGGCGGCAATCCAAAAGAAGTCGATTCCCCAAAGTTCTTTTATACCGAATACTTGTTGGAATACCAATCCTCCTGCATAAACCGTCACGGCAACTTTTGTCAGTACATAGCTGATTAAAGATATTACAGACAATATTGTACGTGATTGTGGATTATAGCGGCGTTCTAGGAATTCAGGCATTGTGAATACCATACTTCGCGAATAGAACGGTACGAATACCCAACCTAAGATAAGGATCATCCAGCCTTGTATTTCCCAATGTGCCATCGCCATACCGCTGGAAGCACCGGCACCGGCTAATCCGATTAAGTGTTCCGAACCGATGTTGGATGCAAAGATAGATGCACCGATAGCGAGCCATGTGGCATCACGACCACCTAAAAAATAGTCTGCTGAGTCATTCTGTTTCTGTTTGACAACCCAGACAATAATTCCAATTAAAGCCAGGAAAAAGATTCCAATGACTAACCAATCTAATGTTTCCACGATAATAAATGATTTATAAGGTTATTGTTATTTTTCTACGGAAAATTTGAAAACACATTCACTGTTGTAAATTTGTCCGGGTTCCAGTACGACAGAAGGCCATTGGGATTTGTTGGGGCTATCCGGATAATGTTGTGTCTCGAGGCATACGGAAGCGCGCTGGTTGTAAGTAATGCCTTTTTTACCTTTTACGGTGCCATCCAGGAAATTCCCGGTATATACTTGTATGCCTGGCTCATTGGTATAAACTTCCAGGGTGATGCCGCTTATAGGCGATGTCAGTTTGGCTGCCACTTGGATAGTCACCTTTAGTATTCAGTACCCAATTGTGGTCATATCCGTTTCCGTTCTTTATTTGTTCAAAGTCCGTCCGGTTGATGTCTTGTGCCACACTCTTGGGAGTGGTAAAGTCCATTGGTGTTTCTTTGACGGAGATGATGTCACCCGTTGTCATGAAAGTACTGTCTACCGGAGTATAGTTGTCTGCATTGATGTATAAGATGTGGTCTGTTGCTGCCTTTGAAGGGTCACCTGATAAATTGAAATAAGAATGGTTAGTCATATTGATAACCGTCTTTTGGTCTGTTGTTGCACTGTATTTTATATCAATGGCATTGTCATCCGTTAACTTGAAAAGTACTTTTGCCGTAACATTACCCGGGAAATTCTCGTCTCCATCCGGTGAAATGCGGGTGAGCTCCAGAGTTGTGCTGTCAATGGGATTGGCACTGTATACTTGGTATTGCCATCCTTTGGGGCCACCGTGCAGGCAATGTCCGAAATTGTTCTGTGGTAACTGTATGGTATCTCCGTCAAGAACGATTTTCCCTTGGTTAATCCGGTTGGCGTAGCGTCCGATAGAAGCACCAAAGTCACTTGGAATGTTGATGTAATCGGCAATGCTGTCAAAGCCCAATACTACATCCTGCATAACTCCATTTTTGTCGGGTACCATAATGGATACAATACGTCCTCCAAAGTTTGTGATGCATACTTCCATGCCCGCTTTATTCTTCAGCGTATAAAGCTGTGTCTGGGCGTCATTGACTGTTGTTTGGAATTTTACTGGATCAAGACCGGACAGCGTAAGCGTTGTTTCTGTCTTTTGATTGCACGCAGTTAGCATCATTGCGGCAATTCCTGCAAGTAGAACATGTCTTTTCATGGTTTTGTATTTAATGTAAATGAGATGATTATCTTTCTTTGGGTGTAAAAGTAACACTTTTCTTTAGTGTAGGCTGTACACTTTTATATGTTATGCAACATAAGTGTCAAGAAACATATCTGTGCCAACTGGCTGTACAGATAGATGTGTTCGGAATAAACTTCTCGGATGATTTTGTTTTTAGAGTGGAAAACGGTGGAATAGGGGAGAAGAAAAAGGCGCTTCCCATTACTGGGAAACGCCTTTTATTTGAATGCTGATGTCTATTATTCTAATCTGCGGGCACCGTCGCTGATGACTACATCATATACTTTTGGGCTTCTGCCGAACTTCTTCTTGATTCATCTTTTGCTTTTTCGATGAATGTACTGTACAATTCATCCTTTACCAGATTGATTGTACATCCACCGAATCCACCGCCCATGACACGTGAACCGGTAACTCCACAATCGAATGCAAGGTCATTCAGAAAATCGAGTTCTTCGCAGCTTACTTCATACAACTTACTCATGCCATGATGTGTTTCATACATCTTTTGGCCTACAGTTTCATAATCGCCTTTCTCCAGGGCGTCGCAAACGTCGAGTACGCGTTGAATCTCTTCGATGACATATTCTGCACGCATATAGTCTTCTGCGCTGATGTCGGCTTTGGCTTCTTCCAGCATGCCCATGGTAACGTCACGCAGGAATTCTACGTGTGGATGCTTCTTCTGAACAGCGGCAACAGCAGCTTCGCAGCTTTGACGACGTTTGTTGTATGCTGAAGATGCAAGTTCGTGTTTCACTACAGAATCTACAAGAACCAGACGATAGCCTTGCGGGTCGAATGGGAAATACTGATATTCCAGTGAACGGCAATCCAGGCGGATGAGGCTTCCTTTTTTTCCGAATACAGAAGCAAATTGGTCCATGATACCACAGTTTACGCCACAATAGTTGTGTTCTGTAGATTGTCCCACTTTTGCCAATTCAAATTTGTCTATCTTGTTGTCACCGAACAAGTCGTTCAAAGCATAGGCATAGGTACTTTCCAAAGCTGCTGACGATGACATTCCTGCACCCAGAGGCACATCGCCTGCAAAAGCAGTATTGAAACCTTTTACATCTACACCGCGTTTCATCATTTCCCGGCACACGCCAAAGATATATCTTGCCCAGCTTGCGCGGGGTGCATCTTCTTCATTCAAGCCAAATTCCACATAATCTTTCAGGTCGATGGAATAAGCTTTTACTGTGTTTGTGCCGTTGGGCTTTATTTCTGCAATCATTCCCTTATCGATTGCTCCGGGGAATACAAAACCACCGTTATAGTCTGTATGCTCACCGATAAGGTTGATGCGACCCGGAGAAGCATAAACAGCTCCCGTTGTTCCGTCAAAGTGCTTGATGAAACGGCTTCTTACGTATTCTATATCCATGATATTTATATTTTATAAGGTGAATAAATAAATTACCTATATTTTCTTGTTAATCGACCTTGATGTCTTATTGACATTTTTGCAGCCTACCAAACCGTAGAACAACAGATAGCCAAGGGCTGCGATGATAACCCAGTAACTCGGCATGAAACCTGCAATGTCGGCCACCAAACCTTGGATAACGGGCAAGATGCCGCCGCCGCATACCAATACCATGAACAGACCGGAAGCCGCTGCCAGATATTTACCCAATCCTTCTACGGCCAAATTAAAGATACCACCCCACATGATGGAAGTACACAGACCTACCAGTACCAGATACATTGCATTGATGGGTACTTCTGCAAATCCGAAAGAGAGACCTCCCGTAGCACTTTGTTGGAGTACCGGCAGATTGACAAGCGAACCGGTAGATGAGAAGATGGCAAGGAATACCAAAAGTAAGCCTAATGCGGAAGTAAAGGTAAGCATTGCCTTACTGGAGATTTTTGCACCCAATGAAGCGCCGGCCAGACGTCCAATCAGCATGAGGAACCAATATGTACCTACAACAAAACCGGAAATGGTGGAAGAAATGCCTGCTCCTCCCTTTTCAATCGGGTCGGTCAAGAACAAGTTCAGAGTACCCGGTACACCAACTTCGACACCTACATATACAAAGATCGCTATAGCTCCCAAAATGAAGTGGCGGAATTTTAAAGCGCCTGACATCAACTTACCGATAGGTTCTGTTGAAGTTGCAGCATTGGGTTCCGGTATGGGCACAATCAAAAGAACGAAGAACGCGATGGCAAATACAGCCATTGCTGTGTACATTACAGGGAATATCTGAGAGATAGTAGCTTTTTCAATGGAACCGGCAATCAGGATACCTACGAACATCGGAGTAATGGTGGCCATTACGGAGTTGAAAGAACCACCCACTTGGATAAGCTGGTTTCCTTTGTTACCTTCGCCGCCGAGCTTGTTCAGCATCGGGTTGACTACCGTATTAAGCAAACACATGGAGAAACCGGCGATGAAAGCGCCAATCAAATATACGGCAAAAGCCATATCAGGCTTGAATGACCGGATAAATATTGGATACCTACACCGATAAAGCCTACAGCTACTGCTATCAATGCCGTTTTTTTATACCCTACCCGTTGTAGTAAGATGCCGCTTGGTATTCCCATCACTGCATATGCAATAAAGTTACCAAAGTTACCCAACATCCCTAAAGCGTTGGATACTGAAAACTGATTTTTCAGTACGATTCCCATAGGGGCAGCAAGGTTGGTAACAAATGAAATCATACCAAAAAGGAAGATCATCGTGATAATTGCGATGAGTTTACCATTCTGTTTTTGTTGTGTCATGGTTTTGTAAAATTAATAAGTTTATAAATTGGATTAGTTATTTCATTCTTGTACACCAAACTTGTAGATTGTCACTTGCTGGTACTCATCACCCGGTAGCAATACTGCCGACGGAAAATGGGACTTGTTGGGCGTATCGGGAAAACACTGGGCCTCAAAGCAGACTGCACTTCTTGCAGGGAAAGTGGCTCCATGGGCACCTTCAAAGCCCCCGAGCCAGTTTCCTGTGTAGAGCTGGACGCCATTTTCAGTGGTATATACTTCCATCGTTCGCCCGCTGTTGGCTCTATGCAGGTGGCTGCAAGGCTCAGCTCTCCACTTTCAGTCTTGTTCAGTACATAGCAATGGTCATATCCTGTGCCATTCACAATTTGCGTATGTTTCTCATCAATTCGTTCACCAAGAGTATGGGGAGTACGGAAATCCATAGGAGTACCTTCTACCTTCAATATCTCTCCGGTAGGAATGGATACTTCATCGATGGGTACATAAAAATCTGCGTTGATGGTAACGATATTGTTTAAGACTGTAGGGGAGGGATTGGCTATACCGGCAAGATTGAAGAAACCGTGATTGGTCAGATTGACGATGGTGGCTTTATCGGTAGTAGCCCGGTATTCGATGACCAGAGCATTGGTCTCATCCTCCAGGCGATAAGTCATTTCTACTTCGAGATTTCCGGGGAAGCCCTCTTCGCCGTCAGCGGATGTGTAGTTGAAGATGACTGTTGATGGCTCTGGCTGGACAGCATCCCATACACGGGTATGAAAACCAGTCGGACCACCATGCAGTGAGTTGGGACCATTGTTGATTGCCAATTGGTGCTCTTCGCCGTATAAAGTAAACTTTCCTTTAGCTATCCGGTTACCGTAGCGTCCGATGGTAGTGTTTAGAAAAGGTTCCGGGCTGTTGATTACATGTTCAATACTGTCGTGTCCTAATACAACATTGGCATATTTGCCATTTTTGTCGGGTACCATGATGGAAAGTATTGCACAGCCGTAATTAGTAACTGCAACTTCCATTCCCTGGGCATTCTTCAGGATAAACAAATCTGTCTTTTTGTTATTTATATCCTTTTGAAAGTCTTTTTGGTTCAAACCGGACAAATTACTTTCTGTTGGAGTAGTGTTTATCATATCCATGGTATTAATTAAATTTCTTGCAAATAAAAAGAAATTCTTTTGTTCCCCCAAGTAATTGGAAGGAAATGTGGAGAACATTTTAGGAAAGTTTAGCGTTTAACAAATGGAATACAAATTGATATTTTTTGTATGTTTGCCCCCGGAATCTAAAAAAATCACATCATTAACAGAAAGTTCTAATAAAAACAACGAATGTATCCTCTAAAATTTGAGCCTATTCTGAAGCAGACGCTTTGGGGAGGCGACAAGATTATTCCATTCAAACATTTGAATGATACCCTTGCCAATGTAGGCGAGAGTTGGGAAGTGTCGGCAGTAGAAGGCAGTGAGTCTATAGTGGCCAATGGTGCAGACAAAGGATTGACGCTGCCGGATATGGTCAGAAAATATAAGGAAGACCTGGTAGGAGAAGCCAACTATGCACGTTTCGGAAATAAGTTTCCTTTATTGATAAAGTTTATTGATGCCAAGTTGGACTTGTCGATTCAGGTACACCCGGGTGACGAGTTGGCTAAGAAACGTCATAACAGTTTTGGTAAAAATGAAATGTGGTATGTTATTGCTGCTGACCAGGGTGCCAAGCTGATTTCTGGTTTTGCAGAGCAGATTACTCCGAAAGAATATAAGGAACGAGTGTATAATGGTACGTTTGCGGATGTTCTGCAGACTTGCGCCATTAAACCGGGCGATGTGTTTTATGTGCCTGCAGGTCGGGTACATGGAATCGGTGCGGGAGCTTTTGTAGCAGAAATACAGCAAACGTCGGATATCACTTACCGTATTTTTGATTACAATCGTAAGGATAAGGATGGTAAATCAAGAGAACTGCATACAAGCCAGGCCATTGATGCCATTAATTTTGCAGATGTGCAGGACGATTTTCGTACGGAGTACGAGCAGGTGCAGAATGAACCGGTAGAAATGGTGGCAAGCCCGTATTTCACGACTTCCATCTATGACATGACGGAAGAAATCACTTGTGACTATTCTGAACTGGATTCTTTTGTTATTTTTATTTGTGTGGAGGGTTCTTGCCGTATTATTGATAATGAGAAGAATGAAGTTTCCGTACAAGCGGGCGAAACAATCCTGCTGCCAGCTGCAACCCAAGAAGTGACGATTGTGCCTGAAGGAGCAGTGAAGTTGCTTGAGACGTACGTATAAAAGTGCTCAGACTATATCGGATAAAAAAGAGGGGATGACTGTTATGGCCATCCCCTCTTTTTTATCGATATTCTATCTCTTTCTTCCAAATATTTTTTTGAATTTCTTCATTACCTTTACCCCCAATACTATACCGTCAAAAACAGCCATACCCGTGTTGAATGCCTCATCATGGCATTTGCCTTGTTGGTAGCTGGTTCCAGCGGAGCAAAAATTTCTTGTGTAAGCCCAGTCATGATTTCTTTCTGGAGTCGTATTTCTTGTAGCAGCATGGCTTTTTTCTGGGCGATGCTTTCTAAAGTGACGGGAGTCGTATTGGTCGTATTATCCATGAATATTTCGAATTAATTGTCTAAGAATAATTCTGCGATAAGTTTTACTGTCGGATCAATAATGAGCTTTTTGCGGAATAGGACAAGCAGAACGATGAGTAGGATATGGAAGCACGTGATAAGTGCAAAACTCATCATTAGCCCGCCTACCAGCGGAGCTAAGATATAGACCAGCGTAAACGACAGATGAAACAGAACCACTACGCCGAGTATGACGACCAATAGCACCAATAAAAGTGTAGAAAGCAGTTTGGATAGTTTTTCGGTGACTTCCAGTTTGGTATATTCTTTTTGCAGCTCCAGGTATTTCTTGAATTCAATGAAGAGCTGCTGCATATTTTCTATACTTTTGTCGTCTGCAAACATAGTGGTTCTGTTTTTTACCTTATTCCGTTACCTCACCTTTGATTTCCGCAGCAATTTCATCTACCAAGTCTTCCATTTCGCTTCGGTTCAGACGAATCCCTTTCTTACGGAGAATTTCTGCGATTTTGTTACGGGTGTCTTCTCCTTTTTCAGGAGCAAATAAGATACCGAGGGCTGCACCTACTGCGGCGCCACCCAGGAAAGCTGCTAAAACATTTAATCCTTTCATAATGATATTCCTTTCTTTTTTGAGGTTCGTACGACAAAACTAACAAATTTTTTTGAAACTTTGTTCGGAATATCAGTTTTTTTATGATTGTCTTTATCTTCCAACTCCTTTTGGGGTGTTGTTTTGCGAGGTTTGCTTTTTTCTTCTCCAAAAGTCTCCATTCGTACGGCTCCCGCGATAGATTTTGTTTTCCTTGGTTTTGGCCTTAATTTCTTCAGTCTTGATTTTCTGGGCTTTTAAACCATCGGCGGTGACAAATGGGTGTTCTTTTATTACTGGGATACTTTTCCCTATCAATTTTTGGATATCTTTCAGGTAAGGCAGTTCTTCCGATTCGCAAAAGGAGAGGGCAATACCGTCGTGGCCGGCACGTCCGGTTCGTCCGATACGGTGCACGTATGTTTCCGGAATGTTGGGCAACTCATAGTTGATGACGTGTGATAGTTGGTCCACGTCGATACCTCGTGCTGCAATATCGGTTGCTATCAGTACACGCAGTTCATGGTTCTTAAAGCCGGTCAGTGCTCGCTGTCGGGCATTCTGCGACTTGTTTCCATGTATGGCTTCGGCTCTTATTCCGGACTTACTAAGGTACGTGCAAGTTTGTCTGCTCCATATTTAGTTCTGGTGAAGATAAGTACGGACTCGATAGCCGGATTCTTCAGCAGATGAATCAGTAAGTCTTTTTTCTCTTTTTTCTCAACGAAATAGACTGATTGGGAGATTGTGTCAACCGTAGACGATGCAGGGGTGACTTCCACTTTCTCGGGGTGCGTCAGCATGGAGTTTGCCAAGGTCTCTATTTCTGGAGGCATTGTGGCCGAAAAGAAGAGAGTCTGCCGTTTTGCGGGCAATAGCTTTAATATGCGTCGGATATCATGTATGAATCCCATGTCCAGCATCCGGTCTGCTTCGTCCAATACGAAGAATTTGAGTGCTTTTAGGTTAATGAAACCTTGGTTGACCAGGTCTTGCAGTCGTCCGGGAGTTGCAACCAGTATTTGTACTCCACGTTTCAGTTCATCTGTCTGTGGCTTTTGTCCTACACCGCCGAAGATGACGCATGTCTCAGTCCGGTATACTTACCGTATGCACTGAAGGATTCTCCTATCTGTATGGCCAACTCGCGGGTCGGCGTCAGAATGAGTGCTTTGATACTTTTGCGGTTATCCGTTTTATACAACTTTTGCAAGATAGGGATGGAAAATGCGGCGGTTTTGCCTGTTCCGGTTTGAGCACATCCTAATAAGTCTTTTCCTTGAAGTAATATAGGGATCGATTTTTCCTGGATTGGGGTAGGGGTGGAATACCCCTCTTCTTGAAGAGCCTTCAATATAGGTTCTATCAAATTCAAATTTTCAAATGTCATGTAATCAATTAAGTGAGCCTCATGCCCTGTTTATATTTGGCAAATATACGTCAAGTCTTCCGGGAAATCTCTTTTTATGGAGGGGTTTAATTATATTTAACTAAGGATGCTGAGGTATAATCGCATGTTATGGTGTACTTTTGTTCCATATTTAGATAGTGGCATGGAAAATGATGAAATTGCATTTAAAATATCTTTGGATTGTATTGGTGGCTTGTACTTTGACCGCTTGCATGAATGGTGGGGGTGACTTGGCCGGTAAGTGGCAGTTGCGTCAGTATCAATATGCCGACGGTACATCAGAGAAGGTGGACAGTGTATTCTATAATTTTCAAAAAGGAAGTTTTTCTGCCATATGTTTGTTGAAAGATGGAGGGGTGACTACGTTTTTTGGAAATTATTCTTTGAAAGGTGCTGAAATTTCCATTATTTTGTTGCCTGAAAGTGTTAACGATAAAAACTATGATACTTATTTCGGGTGGCCGGAAGGAAAACGTACCTTTAAAGTGGAAGATTTGTCCTACTCTTCATTGCGTTTGGAATATGAGGGCACGAAATCTATTTTTCGAAAATTTTGAGATAAAGAATAAGAATAGACGATTTTACTAATAAAAACAATAGAAAAGATGAAAAAATTAGCCGTATTGGGAATGGGAGTATGCATAGCTCTGGCATTCTCTTCTTGTAAATCAAGTGAAAGTGCTTATAAGAAAGCATATGAAAAGGCAAAACAGCAGGAATTGGCCGAGCCGCAAACAACTGCCCCTGCTGAAGAGGTGGCTCCAGTGGTTACCGCTCCAGTAGAAGTAAAGGTGGTGGAAAGTGCACCTGCCGGCATGCGTCAGGAAAAGGTGACTGTGGTATCAGGTGGTACCAGCTTGAAAACCTTTAGTGTAGTTTGCGGAGCTTATAGCGTGAAAGCTAATGCGGAAGGTGTGAAGCAGGCATTGGTGAATGAAGGCTATACTGCAATGGTAGTTCATAATGCAGAAAGAAATCTGTATCGTGTAGTTATCGGTACATTCGATGACAGAGCATCCGCCGAGAATCTGCGCGACTCTTTCAAAGCTAAACATCCTTCGAATGATGACTTCCAGAAGGCATGGTTGCTGTATAGCGTCAATTAATAGAATTCTTTTTGGTAATTCATAACAGAAAGGAATGTATGTTTCCTTTCAAGATGAGGCAGTAACTGCGAAGTTACTGCCTTTTTCATGATATGCCGAAAGAATGTGAAGGCTGGCGCTGTCGCGTGTTTGGTTTGGCAAAACAAAGTGTTTCCTTTAACAGAACAGTTTGTTTCATTAAAGAGAACACTTTGTTTCTCTTAACAGAACATCTCGTTCTATCGCATAAAAACAAAATGTTTTTATATACTGAAACAACTTGTTTTTAAGCAGTGAAACAAAGTGTTCAGTACTGTGAACTAACGGACTAATTGAGAAAAGACCCAGATAAACTCATGTTGTCACAGTCTCTTTAGTTCCTCTTCCTTCGTGAATATTTCACTCTATTTCTCTGCTCCGGATTGATTTTCTTGATTGTGAAAAGTGCTTATAATATTCTCTCTTTCGTTTAAAAGAAGTTATAAAACAAGAGGTGGAAACTTTTAGACCTGAAAAAGTTTTTAATTTTGTGCCTTATCTTTGAGAAGAATATAGTATGGAACGACGATATATACTGAATGCGATTGATGCCGCTTTGCAGGCTGGCGAGAAAATTCTTTCCATTTACGATGATCCGGCATCGGATTTTCAGGTAGAAAAAAAAGCGGATAATTCTCCTCTTACTATTGCCGACCGTAAGGCTCATGAAACTATCTGCCGTTTTTGGCTGATACACCTTTCCCTCTGCTAAGCGAGGAAGGCAAACATTTGCCTTTTTCGGAACGACGGAGTTGGGAAACTTTATGGATTGTAGACCCTTTGGACGGTACGAAGGAGTTCATCAAGAGGAACGGTGAGTTCACAGTGAATATAGCTTTGGTGCATCACTCAGTACCGGTAATGGGAGTCATTTATGTGCCGGTAAAAAAGGAGCTCTATTTTGGAGTGCATGATTCGGGTGCTTATAAGCTATCCGGTATTACTGCACGTGATGGAATGTCGTGGGATGAACTGCTTGCGAAAGCTGTCCGGCTGCCGGAAACAAGCGTGCACGAACGGTTTGTAATTGTGGCTTCCCGTTCGCATCTGACGCCCGAGACAGAAGATTATATCGAGAAAATGAAATGCAGCCATGCGGAAGTTGAGCTTATATCAAGTGGAAGTTCCATCAAGATTTGTCTGGTAGCTGAAGGCAAGGCTGATGTATATCCTCGTTTTGCCCCTACGATGGAATGGGATACGGCGGCTGGGCATGCTATTGCACGTGCTGCCGGAATGGAAATTTATCAGGCGGGGAAGGAAGAACCTTTGCAATATAATAAGGAGGATTTGCTGAATCCGTGGTTTATCGTAGAACCCAAGCATACTGAAATAAAATAACGACTTTATGACATTTGAGATATTGTTTGTGCTGCTGGCATTGTTGGGCATGGTGATTGCCTTGGTTCTGGATAAAATGCGTCCGGGCATGGTGCTCTTTTCTGTCGTAGTATTGTTCTTGTGTGCAGGTATCCTCACTCCTAAGGAGATGCTGGAAGGGTTCAGTAATAAGGGGATGATTACTGTTGCCATGCTGTTTTTGGTCAGTGAAGGCATCAGGCAGTCGGGTGCTTTGGGGCAAGTAATCAAGAAGCTGCTTCCCCAAGGTAAGACTACGGTCTTTAAAGCGCAGTTCCGTATGTTGCCCACCATTGCTTTTATTTCAGCTTTTCTAAACAATACTCCGGTGGTTGTTATCTTTGCTCCCATTATCAAGCGTTGGGCCGAATCTGTAAAATTGCCTGCTACCAAGTTCCTTATACCCCTTTCTTATGTGACGATACTTGGCGGAATCTGCACCCTGATAGGGACGTCGACCAATCTGGTGGTGCATGGTATGATATTGGAAGCCGGATATGAAGGCTTTACTATGTTCGAGTTGGGTAAAGTGGGCATTTTCGTCGCGATTGCAGGCATCCTTTATCTGTTCGCTTTTTCCTCAAGCTTTTGCCGGATGTTCGTACGGATGCGGTAAAGCTGGATGAGGAACCGGAGGAGCATGGAGATTTACATCGGGTGGAAGCTGTACTCGGCGCCCGTTTTCCCGGTATCAACAAGAAACTTGGTGATTTTAACTTCAAGCGGCATTATGGGGCCGAAGTGAAGGAGATTAAGCGTAGCGGTCAGAGCATTGTTGGAAATCTGGAAAATGAATATCTCCGCGAAGGGGATACGCTGGTGGTGATGGCTGATGACTCTTTTGTAAAGACCTGGGGGGAATCTTCGGTGTTCGTGTTGCTGGCCAATGGCAAGGATACGGAACCGGTGCCCGGAAAGGGAAAGCGCTGGTTTGCCTTGGCTTTGCTGATATTGATGATAGTGGGTGCAACGGTTGGTGAACTTCCGGTTGTCAAGGAAGCTTTTCCGGAAATCAAGTTGGATATGTTTTTCTTCGTTTCCATTACTACTATCATTATGGCCTGGACAAAGATATTTCCGGCCCGCAAGTATACCAAATATATATCTTGGGATATTCTGATAACGATTGCTTGTGCTTTTGCTATCAGCAAGGCGATGGTGAATTCCGGAGTGGCAGATGCTGTGGCGCGTTTCATTATAGGCATGAGCATCATTATGGCCCCCACGTGTTGCTGGCTGCTGTGTTTATCATAACGAACTTGTTTACAGAGCTGATTACGAACAATGCGGCCGCGGCACTCGCTTTCCCGTTGGCACTTTCCATCTCTTCACAGATGGGAGTCAGTCCGATGCCTTTCTTCGTTGTAATTTGTATGGCGGCTTCCGCCAGCTTCTCCACTCCTATAGGGTATCAGACTAATTTGATTGTACAAGGTATCGGTAACTATAAGTTCACGGATTTTGTACGCATCGGGTTACCTTTGAATATCATTACTTTCCTGATATCCATTTTCTTGATTCCTTTAATTTGGCCATTTTAAAAAAAGAAGAAATAATAACATATGGAAGAAAACAACCACATATATCCGATATTTGACAGAATGCTGATGCGGAAAGACAAAGAAGACTTGTTGAAGCAGCACAGCGTGATGGTTTGGTTTACCGGCTTGAGCGGCTCCGGCAAAAGTACGATAGCCATTGCCTTGGAGCGCGAACTTCATAAAAGAGGATTGCTTTGCCGTATCCTGGATGGTGACAACATCCGCAGTGGCATCAACAATAACCTCGGTTTTACGGAGGCCGACCGTGTGGAGAATATCCGGCGTATAGCCGAAGTTTCCAAACTCTTTCTTGATACGGGTGTTATAACAATCGCGGCTTTTATCAGTCCTAATAACGATATTCGTGAAATGGCGGCTGATATAATCGGACAAGACGATTTTCTGGAAGTTTATGTCAGTACCCCGCTTGAAGAGTGTGAACGCCGTGACGTGAAGGGACTTTATGCCAAGCACGTAAGGAGAAATCAAGAATTTTACTGGTATTTCCGCGCCTTTTGAGGAGCCGGCTCATCCGGCTCTGACGTTGGACACCTCTGTTCTCAGCCTGGAAGAATCGGTCAATAAACTGTTGGAACTCATTTTACCAAGAATTCAGAAGAAATAAGATATAATGAAAGAAGAATATAAATTGAGCCATTTGAAGGAACTCGAAGCAGAGTCCATTCATATTATCCGTGAAGTGGCAGCGGAGTTTGAAAATCCGGTGATGCTGTATAGTATCGGCAAGGATTCTTCGGTTATGGTGCGCTTGGCCGAAAAGGCGTTTGCTCCCGGCAAAGTGCCGTTCCCGTTGATGCACATCGATTCCAAGTGGAAGTTTAAGGAGATGATACAGTTCCGTGACGAGTATGCCAAGAAGTATGGTTGGAACCTGATAGTGGAAAGCAATATGGAAGCTTTCAATGCAGGTGTCGGACCTTTTACGCATGGCAGCAAGGTGCATACGGACCTGATGAAAACGCAGGCTTTGCTCCACGCATTGGATAAGTATAAGTTTGATGCGGCATTCGGTGGCGCTCGCCGCGACGAGGAGAAGTCACGCGCCAAAGAGCGTATTTTCTCCTTCCGTGACAAGTTCCATCAATGGGACCCCAAAAACCAGCGTCCCGAATTGTGGGATATTTATAATGCCCGGGTACATAAAGGAGAGAGTATCCGCGTATTTCCGTTAAGTAATTGGACGGAGCTGGACATCTGGCAATATATACGTTTGGAAAACATCCCTATTGTGCCGTTGTATTTTGCCAAGGAACGTCCTTGTGTGGAGATTGACGGAAATCTGATAATGGCGGATGACGACCGCTTGCCGGAACAGTACCGCGACCAGATAAAGATGCGTATGGTGCGTTTCCGTACGCTAGGTTGCTGGCCGTTGACCGGTGCTGTGGAAAGCGATGCCGATACCATCGAGAAGATTGTCGAGGAAATGATGACCACCACCAAGAGTGAACGGACGACCCGTGTCATTGACTTCGACCAAGACGCAAGCATGGAGCAGAAGAAGCGCGAGGGATACTTCTAAAGGAATTAAAAATTAAGAATTAAAAATTAAATCATTAAGGATGAACGATTCTACACTTGATATAAAGGCTTTTCTTGATAAGGATGAGCAGAAAGACTTGTTGCGCTTACTGACTGCCGGTTCTGTGGATGACGGAAAATCCACATTGATAGGCCGTCTGTTGTTCGACAGCAAGAAACTATATGAGGACCAGCTGGACGCACTGGAACGCGACAGCAAGCGCATGGGAAATGCCGGCGACCACATTGACTACGCCCTTTTGCTGGACGGCTTGAAGGCGGAGCGCGAACAAGGCATCACCATCGACGTGGCATACCGCTACTTCTCGACCAACAATCGTAAGTTTATCATTGCCGATACTCCGGGACACGAGCAGTACACACGCAACATGATTACCGGGGGCTCTACAGCTAACTTGGCAATTATTCTGGTGGATGCGCGTATGGGTGTCATTACGCAGACGCGCCGGCATACTTTCCTGGTGTCGTTGCTTGGCATCAAGCATGTGGTGCTTGCTGTCAATAAGATGGACTTGGTGGATTTCTCCGAAGAACGTTTTAATGAGATAGTCGATGAATATCGGAAGTTTATAGCTCCATTGGGCATTCCTGACGTAAACTGCATTCCGCTGTCAGCTTTGGATGGCGACAATGTGGTGGAGAAATCGGAACGTACTCCTTGGTATGAGGGTATTTCACTTCTTGACTTTCTGGAGACGGTACATATTGACAACGACCATAATTTGAAGGATTTTCGTTTCCCGATTCAATACGTCTTGCGCCCCAATCTCGATTTCCGTGGTTTTTGCGGTAAGGTGGCTTCGGGTATTATTCGTAAGGGAGATGAAGTGATGGCATTGCTTCCGGTAAGAAGTCGCATATCAAGAGTATAGTTACATACGACGGCGAATTGGATTACGCCTTTCCGCCCCAGTCCGTCACCCTGACTCTGGAAGACGAGATAGATGTGTCGAGAGGGGAAATGCTGGTACATCCGGATAACCTGCCCGTCATGGACCGCAATTTTGAAACGATGCTGGTTTGGATGGATGAAGAGCCGATGGATATCAACAAATCATTCTTCATCAAACAGACCACCAATATAAGCCGTACTCGCATCGACAGTATCAAGTATAAGGTGGATGTCAATACGATGGAGCATCTTTCCATTGACAATGGAAAGTTGAGCAAGGAAACATTGCCGATGCAGCTCAATCAGATTGCGCGTGTGGTGCTGACCACTGCCAAAGAGCTTTTCTTTGACCCTTATCGGCAGAATAAGGCTACCGGTTCGTTCATCCTGATAGACCCGATAACCAACAATACCAGTGCTGTAGGTATGATTATCGATAGGGTGGAGGATAAGGAGATGCACTTGTCCGAAGACCTGCCTATACTGAATTTGCCTAAGCTGGGTATAGCTCCCGAACATTACGAAGCCATAGAAAAGGCTGTGAAGGAGTTGGAGCGCCAAGGCATTGCAGTGGTTGTGGAAAAAGAATGAACAGCTTTTTGATAGAGTGGGAGAGAAACTGTAATATATTAATATATAGACTATAATGGGACTATTAGAATTCAACAAGCTTCCTATAAACACATTGGTAGGCGCAGATTGGAAAACATTCAAGGATATAACGGGCGGTCGTGACATCGGTGCTGCCTACAAAGGCAAGTATCGGCTGACAAAAGCTGTCTGCCGCCTGCTGTCCACTTTGGCTCCTCTGCAGGACAGACGTTATGAAAAGCTCCTGGCAGATAAGCCCCTGGAGCATGATCCGGTATTCATTTTGGGACATTGGCGTAGCGGGACTACGTTTGTGCATAATGTTTTCTCCTGCGACAAGCATTTCGGCTACAACACGACATACCAGACTGTATTTCCGCATCTCATGATGTGGGGGCAGCCTTTCTTCAAGAAGAACATGAGTTGGCTGATGCCGGACAAACGCCCCACGGACAATATGGAGCTTGCCGTCGACCTTCCGCAAGAAGAGGAGTTTGCTTTGGCAAATATGATGCCCTACACCTATTATAATTTCTGGTTCCTGCCCGAATATCAGCAAGAGTATGCCGATAAATATCTGCTGTTTGATGATATTACAGAGAAAGAACTGAAAGTGTTTGAGGAGACTTTCGTCAAATTGATAAAAATCTCTCTTTGGAATACGAAGGGAACTCAGTTTCTTAGTAAGAATCCGCCTCATACGGGACGTGTGAAAGAGCTTGTCAAGATGTTCCCCAATGCTAAGTTTATCTATCTGATGCGTAATCCTTATACTGTTTTCGAAAGCACACGTAGTTTCTTTACTAACACCATTCAGCCGTTGAAGTTGCAGGATATCAGTAATGAGGAGCTTGAGAAGAATATTTTGTCCATTTATGCCAAACTGTATCATAAGTACGAAGCGGACAAGACATGCATTCCTAAAGGAAACTTGATAGAGGTGAAGTTTGAGGACTTCGAAGCGGATGCAATGGGAATGACTGAACATATCTACAAGGCTTTGTCCATTCCGGGCTTTGCAGAGGCACGTGCTGATATTGAAAAGTATGTAGGCGGAAAGAAAGGATATAAGAAGAATAAATACAAGTATGATGAGCGTACAGTGCAGTTGGTTCAGGATAACTGGAATTTTGCGCTGGAACAGTGGAAGTACGATTTATAATGATTGTCAATTATTAATGAGAGAAATGATTCAAAAGAAAGTTCGTATATTGGGAATGCTGTCTGCCATGCTCTGTTGCGGAGCAGTTTCTGCACAGCAGCACGAGGTAGAGATGATTCCTTTCGGAAATATGGATCAATGGATTGACCGCCAAATCAAGGAATCCGGTATTATTGGCGGTGCCACGAAGAATGTATATGCCATCGGGCCTACTGCTACTGTCACCGAGACCAAGGCATACAAGAATATGGGAGGTTCGCCGTGGGCGACATCCAATGTGATGGCCCGGGTAGCCGGTATCACGAAAACCAATACTTCTGTTTTCCCGGAAAAGCGAGGGGATGGTTTCTGTGCCCGTATGGACACCCGTATGGAGAGTGTGAAGGTTTTTGGAATAGTGGATATCACGGTGCTGGCTGCCGGCTCCATGTTTCTGGGTGAGGTGCACGAACCTATCAAGGGGACCAAGAATCCGCAGAAAATGCTGAATTCCGGCATACCGTTTACAAAGAAACCTATCGCCATACAGTTTGATTATAAAGTAAAGATGTCCGACCGCGAGAAGCGTATCCGTGCAACGGGCTTTAGCCGTATCACAGATGTTGAGGGAAAGGACTTCCCGGAAGTGAATCTGTTTCTGCAAAAGCGTTGGGAAGATGAGAAGGGGAATATCTATGCCAAGCGTGTAGGAACGATGGTCGTACGATATTATACTACTACCGATTGGCATAATAATGCCACTTATTCCATCATGTACGGTGATATCACCGGTGACCCTGCATACAAGGCCCACATGATGCGTCTTCAGGTTGAAGAACGCTATACAGTTAACAGTAAAGGAGAGAGTGTGCCTATTAAGGAGGTTGCCTGGGGGACGAAGGACGATGTGCCCACTCATTTGCTGTTGCAATTCACCTCTAGTCATGGTGGTGCTTATATAGGTTCTCCTGGCAATTCGCTATGGATTGACAATGTAAAATTGGTCTATTAGAATAAAAGCAGTTAAAGTTGATGTCATACTTTAGCTGCTTTTTTTATGGAGTCAACGAGACTTTGACTTACTTCTTATTTCAAATGAATTTTGTATGTCAGCCCTCCCGTGAAATATTTCATCCTCTGCATTTCGACCTGCACATGCAGATGCTTGAACAGCAGATAAGTGGCTCCCAAAGCAAAGTCCTTGGAGTCGTAC
>ENA-OQLB01000230-OQLB01000230.1-human-gut-metagenome-genome-assembly--contig:-NODE-230-length-33150-cov-4.537928_pt1 | contig 33150 bp, 44 predicted proteins | sample MGYA00242656_ERZ504813 | MGnify/ENA primary metagenome ERZ504813 (study PRJEB26092, sample SAMD00036388) | human gut metagenome | host: Homo sapiens | study: EMG produced TPA metagenomics assembly of... | reverse complement strand
CATGAGCATAAGGGATTGGACTCTGATGTAATCCTGCAGCTACTAATCCTGCGATATGAGCCATATCTACCATTAAAACTGCCCCAACTTTGTCAGCGATCTCACGGAAACGTTTGAAGTCGATCGCTCTTGCGTATGCACTTGCACCAGCATGATCATCTTTGGTTTGCATTCTAATGCGATTCTTTCTACTTCATCATAATCGATGAATCCTTCATCATTAACTCCGTATGGTACGCAGTGATAGTTCTTACCAGACATGTTGACTGGGCTTCCGTGTGTTAAATGTCCACCGTGGTCTAAGCTCATTCCCATGTATGTATCTCCGACATTCAATACTGCGAAGAATACTGCCATGTTTGCCTGTGCTCCAGAGTGTGGCTGTACATTTACATATTCGCATCCAAATAATTCTTTGGCACGTTCTCTTGCAAGATCTTCTACCACATCTACATACTGGCATCCACCATAGTAACGTTTTCCTGGATATCCCTCTGCATATTTATTTGTTAAATGACTTCCCATTGCAGCCATAACAGCTTTGGAAACAAGGTTCTCTGATGCGATCAACTCAAGATTTGTTCTCTGTCTTGTTAATTCGTTTTCCATTGCTTCTGCTAATTCTGGATCGTAGTTCTTTACTTCGCTAAAATCAAACATTGTTTTCTCCTTTATATATTTATGTAAAATAATATTGTGTCTCGTATGTTGTGTCTTATTCTTATGATCATTCGATTGCCTGATCTATCTGATTATTCCTGGAACTGTTCTTTTAATGCTTCTACTGCACGTTCTACACGGCTTTCTTTGATCAGAACAGTGATCTTGATCTCTGATGTGTAGATTAAGTGAATGTTGATTCCACGATTATACAGTGCTTCAAACATCTTAGAAGCTGCTCCGCTGTTAGACATCATTCCAGCTCCGACGATAGATACGATTCCGACTTCTTTATCACTGATGATATCTTCGTAATCTGCTTCATCAAATGCTTTCTTTAATGTTTCAACGGCATGATCTGCTTCATCCTGTGCTACAACGAAAGAAATATCTTTATTCTCTCCACGTCCGATGGACTGAAGGATCAGTTCCACGTTGATTTTTTCTTCTGCAATGGCACCAAAAACTTTTGCTGCGATTCCTGGCTGGTTTTTGATTCCTTTGATTGCGATCAGTGCAACTTCAGAGTTAGACTGAACACCGCTAAATAACATTTTCTCCATCTGATTATTCCTCCTCTGGTGTTGAAAGTTCAATTCCAAGTTCTTCTAGCTGTAATGTATCAACCGGTCCTGGAGCCTGTGTCATCAGGCAGGAAGCATCTTTTACTTTCGGGAAGGCGATGACATCACGAATGCTGTCTTCTCCTGTTAACCACATAACAAGACGGTCAAGACCATAAGCTAAACCAGCATGTGGTGGTACTCCAAATTTGAATGCATCTAATAAGAATCCAAAACGGTTGTAAGCATCTTCTTTTGTAAATCCAAGAGCTTCAAACATCTTCTCCTGAATATCATCCTGATGGATACGGATTGATCCACCACCAAGTTCTGTACCATTTAATACGATATCGTATGCTTTCGCACGGACATCTCCTGGTCTTTCATCAATGAATTCAAGATCTTCTTCAAATGGCATCGTAAATGGGTGATGCATTGCTGTGTAACGATTCTGTTCATCGCTCCACTCAAGTAATGGGAATTCTGTAACCCATAAGAACTTATACTGGGATTTGTCGATCATATCGTACTGTTTCGCAATGTGAAGTCTTAAGTTACCAAGTACATCAAAGACAACTTTGTCTTTGTCTGCGGCAAATAGTAATAAGTCTCCTGCCTGTCCATCCATTGCTTTGATCAGTGCATCCATCTCTTCTTCTTTCATGAATTTAGCGAAAGATGATTTCACTGTTCCATCGCTCTTTAACTGAATATATGCAAGTCCTTTCGCTCCGAAGTCTTTGGCGTAGTCAACGAATCCATCGATCTTCTTACGTCCAAGATCTCCTAAACCTTTAGCGTTTAATCCTCTTACGGATCCACCATTCTCTAATGCTCCTTTAAATACCATAAAGTCGCATCCGGCAACTGTATCGGATACATTCGTAAGTTCCATTCCAAAACGCATATCTGGTTTATCAGATCCGAAACGGTCCATTGCTTCTTTATAAGTCATGCGAAGCATAGGAAGCTGTACATCAATATCTAATACTTCTTTGAAGATCTTCTTTAACAGACGTTCATTTACATCGATCACATCATCGACATCAACAAATGAAAGTTCCATATCAATCTGTGTAAACTCTGGCTGGCGGTCTGCACGTAGATCTTCGTCACGGAAACATTTTGCGATCTGATAGTAACGGTCGAATCCAGAGCACATTAAAAGCTGTTTAAACAGCTGTGGTGACTGTGGAAGTCCGTAAAATTCTCCTGGATGTACACGGCTTGGTACAAGATAATCTCTTGCTCCTTCTGGTGTACTCTTTCCTAAAACTGGTGTCTCGATCTCTAAGAATCCTTCATCCCCTAAGAAGTTACGTACCATTCTTGTTACATCATTACGAATGCGTAAGTTTCTCTGAAGATTTGGTCTTCGAAGATCAAGATAACGGTATTTTAAACGAAGTTCATCTTTGACTGTCTGATTCTCGTCAATTGGAAATGGAGGAGTTTCTGATTCTGATAAGATACGTAATGTATGTACCTTGATCTCGATATCTCCTGTCTTCAAGTTCTCGTTGATCGCTGCACTTCTCTTCTCTACAGTACCTACTGCTGCAATGACATACTCACTTCTTAAAGAGTTTGCCTTATTATAGTCTTCCTCAGATAATACTTCCTGATCAAAAACTAACTGTAAGATTCCTGAGCGGTCTCTTAAGTCTACAAATATAAGACTTCCTAAATTTCTTCGTTTCTGTACCCATCCCATGACAGTGACTTCTGTTCCGATAAGTTTGTTGCTTACCTCTGTACATCGGTGGGATCTGGCTAAACCTGACATTGATTCTGCCATGATATTTCCTCCTTCATCCTTTTCACTTTGTACGAAAGGCAGAGCCCGTATCTTCGGTTCTGCCTTATATATTCTTTTATGAATCTTTTCTTACAAGGATCTGTTCGATCTCTGCAGCGTAAAGTACGTGATAATCCTTCTCTGGATACCACTGTTCATCTAAAGATTTATCAACAAATCCTTCTGGATCCATTGGCTGAGAATATAACTTCTTACAGATCAGTACGATCTTTGCTTCCTCAAAAAATGGAATTCCATTCGCATCTGTTGGTGTCAGACGTGTCTTCGCGATCTTGTCTTCATCTCTTCCAGATACACTTCCAAGATAGCTTAAATCCTTCTTAAAAGTATCATCATAGAAAGATAATGTAAATGATTCTGACTGGTCAATGAATTCTTTTGTATATCTTTGTGGTCTTAAGACTGTCACAGCAACATTCTTACCCCACATAACACCTAAACCACCCCATGAGGCAGTCATTGTGTTAACTTTTCCTTCCTGATTCTTTGCAGTAACAAGCATCCATTCCTTACCAATCAGGCGAAATACGCTTTGGTCGAAATCTTCTGGTGCCACGATCGCATATTCACTCATGCATGTTACCTCCTTTCTTGTAATTATTACTCATTATATATGATTTTGTCAAAAATGTCACGAACTAGTATAAGAAAGCATGATTTTATTTTAAACAATCTGCGATCTTATCAAGCGAAATGGTCGTAACTTCTCTTGTTTCCATATTTTTGACATTTCCTTCATTCTTCGCTAATTCGTCATCACCAATGATGATCGTATTCTTGGCATTCAGCTTATTTGCATATTTCATCTGTGCTTTTACGCTTCTTCCAAGATAATCTGTTTCTACGACAAATCCCTGATCACGAAGATCTACAACGATCTGGTAAGCTTTTGCTTTTGCTTCCTGTCCAAGAATTCCTACATAAAGGTCAATATCTCTTGTGCATGGAAGATCTACTTCTCTTCTTCTAAGAAATAAAGGATTCTCTCTACACCCATACCAAATCCAACAGATGGCATAGAAACTTTTCCATCGATCTCATGAACAAGATTGTCGTAACGTCCACCACCACATAAAGTAAATCCATCTTCATTTACAAATTCGAATACGGTCTTTGTATAGTAGTCTAATCCACGAACGATTTCTGTATCAACTTCATATGGAATATTTAATGCATCTAACAGACTCTTTAATTCTTCAAAATGTGCTTTACATTCATCATCTAAATAGTCGATCGTTCTTGGTGCATCTTTGACGATCTCTTTGCATTCTGGAACTTTACAGTCAATGACACGTAATGGATTCTTTTCCATACGTTCTCTGCATGTAGGACATAAATGTTCTTCATGTTCTTTTAAATATGCTAATAATGCTTTGTTGTATTCTTTTCTACAATTTTCACATCCAATGCTGTTGATGTGTAATTTTGCATCTTTTAACCCAATTTTCTTAATAAAAGTGGATACTAATGTGATCAGCTCTACTTCTGCTAATGGACTTTCCGCTCCGACAAATTCAACTCCGAACTGGTGGTGCTGTCTTAATCTTCCACTCTGTGGTTTTTCATAGCGGAATGCTGGTGTGATATAGAACATCTTGATCGGCTGTGGCTCATTTGCCAGACCATTCTGTAAATATGCACGGATCGCTCCTGCTGTTCCTTCTGGTTTTAATGAAATGCTTCTGTGTCCTTTATCTTCAAATGTATACATCTCTTTCTGGACAACGTCTGTTGTTTCTCCAACACCTCTCTGAAAAAGCTCTGTATGCTCAAATACTGGTGTGATGATCTCGTGAATATTATAGGATGCGCATAAATCTTTGAAAATATTCTCTAAATATGTGCGCTGGTCCATATCTTTTCCAAACCAGTCTTTTGTTCCTCTTGGTGCCTGTGTAATCATTCTTGTTCCTCCTCAAATAATTCATCCAGATTGCCTTTTTCCATCACAGTTTCCATAACTCCGTCTGAAAATGCGACTCTCTGGAATGCTAAAAATACTTTCATATCAAAATTCTTTACTTCATCGATCATGATATCAAGTGCAGTCTCAACATCAAATCCTTCTCTATAATCCCTGTTTGAGATCAATGCTCCGAAAATATCACATACATGCATGATCCTTCCAACTAATGGAATCTGTTTTCCTACCAGATTATGTGGATAACCGGTGCATCATAATGTTCATGATGATATAGAACTGCGTCTAAAACCGTCTGGTTATAATCGTAATCTGCAAGGATCGCATATCCAATGGATGGATGCATTCTCATATATCTTGTTTCGTCAACAGCCAGAATCTCATCTTCCACTTTCTCATTCATATAGAAATTAAGTCTTACTTTTCCAAGATCATGTAACATTCCTGCAACCGCAAGATCATAACACACTTCTTCTTGTAATCCTAATTCCTTGCCAACAAGATAAGCCAAATTACTGACAATGATACCATGACTGATCGTTTCTTTTATATCCGCATGGATCGGTGTCTCAATATCTGTTCGTCCATAACTGATTGCCATAATCAAACTCCTGTTTATATCATCTTTAATTCTTTTCTATGAATGATCTCATCAATTCGTGTAATGTATTGCTTTATATCTTTAAGATTTTCGATGCGGTCCACCTGATGGTCTTCCTGATGGACGATCTTTGAAGATGTACCAGCACCAACTGCTATAATATCATGTAATTCCTCCATAATCAAAATATTATAGAGACATTTCTTTTTCCTTTTTTTGAAAAACCGACATTCTCAAGGTTCCCTGGAATGTTTTTCTGCCGGTATAAATAATATGGTTCCATATTCATATCCCTTGCACATGAAGCGGCATAAGATACCATCTCTTCACTCGCTCCAAAGTGATATGTATCTTTCATTCGATTCAATCTCGATGAACGCTTGACTGCAAGTGCATGAACCGTTAAACTCTCTGGATCAAGTTTTTTGATCTCATCTAAAGTATAGGAAAGTTCTTCCATGCCTTCTTCTGGAAGCCCACAGATCATATCCATATTAATGTTATCGATCCCAGCCTGTCTCGCAAGATTAAATTTCTCTTTGATATCTTGTGCGAAATGATTTCTTCCAATGAGTTTTAATGTCTTATCGTTCATTGACTGTGGATTGATACTGATCCTTGTCACACCATATTTCTTTAGAATCTTTAATTTCTCGAAATTCAAGCTGTCTGGCCGTCCTGCTTCCACAGTGATTTCCTGGATCTTTGAAAATGGGAATCTCTTATTAACCTCATATAACAGATATTCCAGATCTTCTTCTTTTAAAGATGTTGGTGTTCCACCGCCAATATACATCGTTTGAAGTTCTTTGTGCGCATAAGTCTTTGCCACAAAATCCAGTTCTTTCAATAAAGCTTCAAGATAGTCTTGTACAATATTCTCAAATTGATCGATCGAATACGATGTAAAAGAACAGTACAAACATGTGCTTGGGCAAAATGGGATTCCTATATATAGACTGTATCCTTCTTTGTATGGAAATGCTTTTAGAAGTTCTTTCTCTTTCTGAACGGTTTCTGTACATAATCTTGCTTTTTCTTCGGATGCCAGATAATCCTTTTGAAATCTGTGAATGATCTCTTCACTGCTCTCACCCTTTTCATATCCATCAAAAGCAATCTTTGTCGGACGGATCCCAGTCAACGTTCCCCATGGAAGCTGTTTGTCTAATGCTTTGGAAAACAACTGATAGATTCCTTGTTTCATCCGGTTTTTAAAAATCTTCTTATTTTCATAATCACCAAATAACTGGATCTCATCTTCTAACTCGTCCTTTTTATATAGATTCATGACGATTTCCTGATCTTTATAATCCACGTCCAGTATAAAATCATAGATAGAATCAACGTGATCCGTCAATTCTATCTTCTCTCCAAGCATAAATGCCAATATTAAACTTCGAATGTCATATTCATAAATGGTCTTGTTCTGAATTAATCCAATCATAATCTATTGCAGAAACGGATTGCATCTGCTTTCCTCCTCGATCGTCGTTGGTGGTGTATGACCGGATAGTACCTTTGTCCATGGTGGGAGTACGAATAATTTCTCTCTGATCGCTGTCAGAAGATCATTCAAATTGCCTGTCGGAAAGTCTGTTCTTCCAATGCTCATCTGGAACAGTGTATCTCCAGAGATCAGCCATCCATAATCTGCAAAATAATAACATACTCCACCTTTTGTATGTCCTGGAACATGGATACATTTTACCTTTGTTCCTAATACATCTATGATCTCTCCATCTTTCACCAGATGATTCGCTTTTAATGAGAGATCCATTCCCATCATCGCTCCGAGATTGAGCTGTGGATCTGCCAGAACATCTGCTTCATCTTCATAAAGATAGATATCAAGATCTGGTTTTTGTTCCATCAGATATGGAAGGGCCATTACATGATCAAAATGCCCATGTGTCAGACATACGCCTGCCAGTTCCATTCCATCTTCTTCTAATGTATTCATAATACGTTCTCCCTGATCTCCCGGATCAAAGACGAATGCCTGATTTGTTTTTGTATTCTCAACAATATAGCAGTTTGTCTGCATCTGCCCAAGACAGATCGTTACCATCTTAAGAGGTCTGTCAAGTCTTAATGTTGTTTCGCTCATATTTTCACCTATCCTGCTGTTCTTTCTATGTCGATCACGCCTTCTACATTCCTGATCTTCGCAATAATACGGTTCAACTGCTCTACGCCTGTAATATCAAAGGACATACTAAGCGTTGCTCTTCCTTTCTTATTGTTTGATACGTTGATCGTTATGATGTCAATATCTAATTCTAAGAAGATCTTTGATACTTCTGCTAACAATCCCTTTCGATTATTGGCATAAATATTGATCTCTGTCGTGTAAGTCTGTGTTGTATCTGCTTCACTTACCTGCCATTCAGCTTCAATAAGTCTTGCCCTGTCAGATTCTGGCATATTCAGAAGGTTCACACAATCTGTTCTGTGAATCGAGATTCCTCGTCCTCTTGTAATAAATCCAACGATCTCATCTCCTGGTACTGGATTACAACACTTTGAAAAACGAACAGCAACATCATTCGCTCCACGTACAACAATTCCTCCTTTGGATTTCTCTTCCTTTTTCTTCTCTGGATTCGCTGCTGCCGCCTGTGCTGCTTCTGTTGTTTTCTGCAAGATCTGTTCATCCGTGATCTTTTGTTTCTGGATCTTACGGTCTTCTTCCTGCATCTTATTGATAACCTGGCCTTCTTTTAAACCACCATGTCCAACAGCTGCACATACAGAATCCCAGTCTTTAAATCCGTATTTTAGTTCAACCTTCTTAATGTATTCAGGTTTCATGAGTTCTGGGAGCCTGATGCTCTTGCTCTTACAGTATTTTTCTAACAGTTCCTTACCTCTGACGATATTCTCTTCCTTGAACTGTCGTTTAAACCACTGATTGATCTTACTTCTTGCCTGTGCTGATTTTACGATTCCTAACCAGTCTCTGCTAGGTCCTTTTGAATTCTGTGATGTAATGATCTCTACACGATCACCATTCTGCAAATGATAATCAAATGGTACCTGTCTTCCATTGACCCTGGCTCCAACCATCTTATTACCGACTGCACTATGGATTGAATATGCAAAATCGATCGGTGTCGAACCATTCGCAAGGTTTTTGACATCTCCATTCGGTGTAAAACAATATACCTGTTCTGCAAAGAGATCCAAGTTCGTCTTCAGCAAACTTAAAAACTCTTTGTTATCATCCATATCACGCTGCCATTCCAGCACTTCTCTTAACCAGCTTAACTTTTCTTCCTCTTTGTTAAGTCCCTTGGTATTATTATTTTCTTTATATTTCCAATGGGCTGCGATACCATATTCAGCAACACGATGCATCTCAAATGTACGGATCTGAATCTCAAATGGATGTCCTTCTGGTCCGATCAATGTTGTGTGAAGTGACTGATACATATTCGGTTTTGGCATCGCGATATAATCCTTGAATCTTCCTGGAATCGGTTTATACATCTCATGAATGATCCCAAGTGCCGCATAACAGTCCTTAACCGTATCAACCTTGATCCGGACTGCAAATAAGTCATAAATCTGATCGATCGTCTTATGCTGATTGACCATCTTCTTATATATACTGAACATGTGTTTCACACGGCCATCAATCTCTGCCTTAATTCCAGCGTGGTCAATATGTCCTTTCACTTCGTCAACGATTTCCTGAATGAATGCTTCTCTTTCTTCCTTTGCAGAATCAAGAGAGCGTTCTAAATCTTCATAAACATCTGGTTTTAAATATCGAAGTGCCAGATCATCTAATTCAACTTTGATCTTGGAAATACCAAGACGATGTGCGATCGGTGCATAAATATCCATCGTCTCTCTGGATTTCTCTTTTTGCTTCTCTGGACGCATAAACTGCATGGTACGCATATTATGCAAACGGTCAGCAAGTTTGATCAGGATCACTCGGATATCTTTTGCCATTGCAAGAAACATCTTTCGTAAGTTCTCCGCCTGAACTTCGATCTTGTCTTTGGAATAGCTTAATTGTCCTAACTTTGTTACGCCATCAACTAACTGGGCAACTTCTTCCCCAAAATCTCTTACAATATCTTCATGGGTTGTTTCCGTGTCTTCTACTACATCATGAAGCAGTCCTGCCATAATCGTTTCTTTATCAAGTTCTAATTCTGCCAATATGATCGCAACACAAATAGGATGAATGATATATGGCTCTCCAGACTTTCGTTTCTGTTTCTCATGTGCCTTATATGCTACTTTATAGGCACATTCTACAGCCTCAATATCTTCTTCATCATAAATGCTTTGCATGGTTGTGATCAGCTGTCGTTTCAGTTCCTCAGGCGGTGTGAAACTATCTGGACTGCTGATATCCTTCTTTACACGATTAATGTTTGTTCTGCTTTCTTGTTTCATGCACGGATACCTCTTGTTTCTTTTGATTATTTTTTAAGCTTTGATTCGCAGTAAATACAGCGATATACTTGGTGTTCTCTGTCTGTCAATTTAAACACATGATCGATTTCTTGTTCTACAGATGTAATACATCTTGGATTCTTGCATTTTGCAATATTCACGATCTTCTCTGGAAGTTCTACTTTGTGTTTGGACTTTACACTGCCATTTTCAATGACACATACCGTAACTTCTGGATCTATATAACCTAAAACATCAAAGTTCACTTCAAATGCATCTGAAATCTTAATGATATCTTTCTTGCCCATTTTGCTGCTTTTTACATTCTTAATGATCGCAACACTGCAATCTAACTGATCTAATCCAAGACTATTATAAATCTGCATTCCGCGTCCTGCACGGATATGATCTAATACGATTCCATTCTTAATGCTATCAATGTTCATCTGCACTTACCCCCAGTAATTCCATGATCAATGCCATTCTTACATGTTTTCCATTCAATACCTGTTTAAAATAGCAGGCTCTTGGATCGTTATCAACTTTTACAGAAATCTCATTCACACGAGGTAATGGATGTAAAATAGAAAGATCTTTCTTGGCGATCTTTAATTTATCCATATCTAAGATATAGCTATCCTTCAATCTTACATAATCAGCTTCATTAAAGAAACGTTCTCTCTGTACTCGTGTCATATAAAGAATGTCAAGCTGTGGCATCACATCTTCCATCTTATCAACTTCTGTAAATGTGATTCCTTTCTTCTCAAAAACATCTTTCTTCAGATACTCTGGAATCTGGAGTTCTTCTGGAGAAATTAAAATATAATTGATTCCTTCATATCTTGATAATGCTTTGATCAGAGAATGTACTGTTCGTCCAAATTTTAAATCTCCACAAAATCCAATCGTGAAATTACTTAAACGTCCCTTTTCTCTTCGAATTGTTAAAAGGTCTGTCAATGTCTGTGTTGGATGATTATGACCACCGTCTCCTGCATTGATCACAGGGATATTTACATACTGTGACGCTACATATGGTGCTCCTTCCTTTGGATGACGCATCGCAATGATATCTGCATAACATTCAATGACTCTTGCTGTATCTGCAACACTTTCTCCTTTAGATGCAGATGATGAATCAGCAGAAGAAAATCCAAGAACACTTCCCCCTAATTCAAGCATTGCTGCTTCAAAGCTTAATCTTGTTCTTGTACTTGGTTCAAAGAACAGCGTTGCTAATTTCTTGTGTTTGCACACTTCCTGATACTTCTCAGGATTCTTTGCGATGTCATCAGCGCGGTCTAATAATCTATCAATATCTTCCACGCTTAAATCCATCGGATCAATCAAATGTCTCATTACATATTCCTCCTAATGGTTTGTCCTACCTTCAATTCTACATTTTTAGGCACCTAGTGTCAATTCTTTACTTCTGATTTTAGACGAAGAACGCCCTTGTCTACCATAAAGACTGGTCGATACGATAATTTTGACTTTCTAAGTCCCTCTTCTCCAGCATCGTCTTCTCTGTTTACATATTTGAAATCTTCCATCTCATGGATCACAAACTGTTGATTGATCATCGGATAAGCTCCTTGGATATCTGCAAAAGCTTTTTCAATATGAACGATAAATGTATCTTCATTTGATGCACGTTCACCGATTGAAAATCCTACGACCTTTCCTTCCGCACGCAGAACACCTCCGACAAGTCCTAATTCTTTATAATTGATCACACAATTTTTAGAAACACAGATCTCGTCATGTTTCTCTATATCTTTTGGATCACAATTTTGCATCTTCCATTCCATCAGCATTGCCAGTACTTCTAACTGATTTTCATCGGAAAGTGGTTCATAGGACCATTCATGATTTTCTTTAAAACGATTGATATGATTTCTCTTTCCATGAAGTTTCTTTCCTGATAATGTTGCGAGTTTTTCTCTGTCATAAATATATTCTGAGATATCTCTGTCATATTCAATCTCATAAATATCTCCAAATATTTCACGAAACTCTTCTTCCATCTCATGAGTTACACCATGTAATACAAACGGAATCTTTTTTTCTTTGCAATCATCCATAAAATATTGCAATACTTTCTTTTTATTTCCTTTTCCAAGTGGATAACAAAAAGAACCTCCCTCCTCATCAGTATGAGATACAAATAATCCATCTATGATCGCATACTTTACTTGATAAAAAGGACTCCATAAAATAATATTCGCTGTTGCATAATCACAGCTTCTTGTATCATCTGCTAAGATACATCGATCAATTTCTTCCTTATCTTCAATTGTTGGTGTTTTAAACTCCATCTTTATCAACTCCATTCTAGTGTTTTCTCGTAATATTTTTATTTGTGATATGGCTGATGATTCAAAATCCGATAAGCACGATAAATCTGTTCTAATATGATCGTGCCTGCCAGCGAACCACTTTGTGTAAATGACGATACATGAAATGGCTTTGCTTCCTCTGATCCTAAATCTCCAATATAAAAATGAAACTTTGAAATTCCCTGTACAGAACTTTCATTAATCAGCTGTGCAAGCCCCGGACTTGTCATACTGTCTCTTCCAGGCAGGATATGATAATGTTCTCCCGGTTCTTTTAATATTTTCTCTACTTGTTTTGCATTCTTCTTATATACTACAGAAACTTTCGCGTATGCACCAAGACGTTTTAGATACTCACCCATTGCTTCCTGATACATCTTAGGATCCTGTGATTTCTTCTGCAGAATATTAAAATTTCAAATTTCATCATATCTTTTTAAATTTCCTTTCAAAAAAATTGTTTTTAATTTTTTATCTTGTTTTAAAACCAGCTCATATCTTTTGTTGATCTGTTTTGTAAGTTTTTTAATTTCTTTGCTATTCTGGCTTTCTTTTTTTGCATCTGTGATCTCATCCGTATCATGTTTTTGATTATTATAGATACAGAATGTATCCCCTTTCTTCATCACATAATACGATGTCATCCCCGGTGCAAGTGTTTTAATCTTGCGGATCTTCATCTCATATGTTACATAAACGATATAGGATTCATCGTCTGCTCCTTGTTTGATCAGATATGTAAGATTCTTATATTTCTTCACATACTGATGGATTGCCTTTTGATCCTCAGTTAATTCATTCGCATCTTCTACCATATTCTTAAGATTTTCCAGATCATTTTTCTGAACTCTCTCATAATATGTTTTCATAAATCCTCAACTGCTTTTTTCTCAGTCTCTGAATCTTCCTTCTTCGTTTCCGCTGCATCATTTGTTTCTCTGATCACGCCTTGTGAGGTATTCTTTTGTGTTGTTTGTTGAAAAATCTTTTCATTTGTAAGTCGTTCTTGTTTCATCTGGTCCAATTTCGCATATGCCAAAAAAGCTGCAATAAAAAATAAGATCCAGCTTGTAATGATAACAACAACTGTAGATTTTCTAAGCTTCACGCACATCCCTCCAATCCACCTACAGCAAATTTACAGTATATTATACCTTACCTTGCGAAGCAAGTCCAGTCCGAAGGACTATGCATTCACGAATGCCCTGCGGGTATACCTTATCGAGCGGAGCGAGTCCAGTCCGAAGGACTATGTTATTGTATTAACGACGTTTGATAGAATCAAGGAAATGTGGTACACTTTGTGTAAAAAATAAAAGCAAAGATAAAACTACCCAAACCGTTGGAATATAATTATAAAGGAAGGTATCGAAACACATGAAAATCCAAATGATCTGTGTCGGAAAAATCAAAGAAACATATTTAAGAGAACTGATCGATCATTACACAAAGATCATCCGTAAAAAATATAATTTTGAGATCATAGAACTCCCTGATGAGAAAACTCCAGATAATGCCAGTGACAAAGAGGAGTCAAAGATTAAAGAAATTGAAGGTCAAAGAATTCTTGATAAGATTCCAGAAGGATCTTTCGTAATTCCTCTCTGTATAGAAGGAACTCCTTACTCCACCGAACAATTCCAGAAGAAATGGGATCAGTGGAACAAGGAGTCCATAAACAATATCACATTTATTATTGGTGGTTCCCTCGGATTATCACCAAAGGTTGTATCCAAAGGAAAATTAAAATTAAGTTTCAGTAGAATGACATTCCCACATCAACTAATGCGGTTAATTCTAATTGAGCAGTTAAGTTATCTTTAATCCAAAGCATTTTCGAACATTCGGTAAATTTCCGGATGTTCTTTTTTACGTTGATCGGTTTTAAATCTTTTGTCACCATACCATGTGTTGTTTTCCAGTAGCGATCAGGTCCCCATCTCTTGTAACCTTATAAGAGAATTCCAGACGAACCGGAGACAGCTTTGTAAGACTTGCATGAATCTGTAACTGGTCTTCATAGAAAGCTGCTTTTTTGTATTTACATTCAAGACTCGTTAATGGAGTGATGATTCCTTCTTTTTCTACATCTGTATAAGAAATGCCAACAGCCTTGATAAAATCAGTTCTGGCAACTTCAAACCAGACGGCATAGTTGCTGTGATGAGCAATTCCCATCTGATCTGTTTCTGCATAACGAACTTCAACGGTTGATATATGTCCCATAAATTTTACTCTGCTACTCAAAATGTGATTAAACATACTCACATCGAGATAATGTAGACTCTTACGAGTTCTACTTACTACTTCATCGTGTATGCTTTGGATTGACCGAAATCATATCTACTCACAAGTTCTTGTACACTCCATAGTCGTAAATTCCCGAAATAGCCTTCGGTACATACCTACGTTTGCGTTTATTTATGCAATTTCGTAAGTCGTAGCATCTCTCAAATTAAGTGCAGCATTGAAATCTCTATCTTCGGTATAACCACAATCACATTTGAAAATTCTATCTGAAAGTTTTAAATCTTTCTTGATTGCTCCGCAACAGTGACAGGTTTTAGATGATGGATACCATCTGTCTACAACTCGAAGTTCAATTCCGTTTTTATTGCATTTCGCCTGAAGCTTTATTCTGAATTCATAAAACTCTGCGAAGCAACTGCCTTTGAAAGATGTTTGTTCTTCATCATTCCTGATATATTTAAATCTTCTATCGTTATATAAGATGGTTTGGTTTTCACTATCTCTGCGATTGTTTTATTGATGTGATCCGTACGAATGTTATCAATTTTATGATGAAGTTTCTGTACTTTAAGCCTCTGTTTTTGTATATTTGCTTTTTGAGTAGATTCTCCTTTCTTTAAATTTTCATACTTTCGAGAAAGATTTTTCTGTTCTCGAATAAGTTGTTTTCCAAGTTTTTTTAATCTTACTGATCTGTTAATGTTCTTATAAGTTTTACCATTGGAAACAATGGCAAAATCCTTTATCCCTAGGTCGATACCAATTCCTTCATTGAAACTATTAGCTATCTTGTTATTTGGAATTTCTACAAGAGCTGAAACATAGTATCTACCAGCTTTTATTGACACATGACCGCTTTTAATTACATATCCATCTTTTGTTGTTGGAATATATCCTTTTTCTTTAATGCGAACCCAACCAAGTGATGGAATATTGATCCTGTGTCTTTGACAACGGCAATCTTTTGGATTGTTCTTTACAAAATACATTTTCACATCAGATCTATTCTTCTTTTTGAATCTAGGGAAACTACTCTGATGTTTAAAAAATCTTATAAATGCGGCTTGTCCATTATTTACTGCTTGTGTTACTGCTTTTGAATAAGCTTCCTTAATCCAAAAACATTCTGGATGCTTTGGAAGATACTCATTGTTAAGCCATACTCTAAATTGGTTACTGCTCATAAACTTTTCGCCTTTATTATAAAGCTCTTTATTATGAGCAAGGTAGAAGTTGTAAATATATCTACAAGTTCCTATTGTTTTACGAATTTTGGCTTTCTGCTCCTCTGTTGGATTTATTTCTGTCTTGAAGCTCTTTAGCAATTTCCTCATCCCTTTCTATTTGTTTTTTATACTTACGAAGCCCATACAGCCTACAAGAGAACACATGGAGTATTGAAACAATATCCTGCACAAGTTCTTCTTGTGGTGATAGTTCCTCATTGTTTACTACCACTATAGTCGTATTAAACTTCATACAGAATTTTTCAAACCAATCATAACTAAATCTAATAAATCTATCTTTATGGGTTACTATTATGGTTTTAATTTTTTGTTCCATTACTTCATCTAATAATTTGTTCCACTTTTTACGGTTGTAATTAAGACCACTTCCATAATCTTCAATACACTGGTCTACAATAATTCCTTTTGCGTTACAAAACTGTCTTAAAAATGCAACTTGATTTAGTAAATCATCTTTTTGATTTCTTGTAGACACTCTAGCATAAATAACTACATGACGCTTATCATTTTCAGTATTTATACCTTTAAATTGTAGATACTGGTCATAAGTGTAATAGCGTCTATTAGTTGGAGTTCGGTTTGCTTTTAGAGTTCCTTCTCTGTCCTAACGTTGTAATGTCTTAACAGATACACCTAAAAATTCAGCAAAATCTTTTGGCTTATAATTTGTGATATTTGATGTATTCATTATAGCACTCTCCTTTGAGTATATTTAAATACATTTAATCACATTTGTTAATTATTTTAGATTCTTAATATTTCCTCCTAATATCTTTGTCTTTATACTTCTGTCACTTATATCATAAAATATTATTTAAAAAATTGGTTGTAGACCCGCCATTGTTGATCAGTGATGATAAAACAAACTCTTTAAAAACAAAATATGATATGAATGTTGCGACCAATATAGTGATCAACACAACATACACGATCATATCTTTCTTCGTATTCGGATAGCTCATCATTGCAACGATCATATAGATCATCCCAAGGACTCCTCCAACTACAATGATCAGAATCGCGAACTGATACATTCCTAAAAACAATCCTAAAATTCCAAGGATCCATCCAAGACTTAATCCCAAAGATCTCATTCCTGCGATCTGACAGCTCTGAAACCAATTGATATCCGCTCCTGTCATCGCTTTCATTAATCCCATGACAAGTGCTGCGATCACAAGTGATACGATGATCGCGATAATTCATTTTTCTTCGTTCTCTTCTCCTCTTCTCTCGTAATACCGGTCAACACCATCTGCAATTCCTTCTGCAAGCATTGATTGATAATGATTGTCCGATAACTTCTGATCTTCCTCTGGGTTTGACATAAATCCCATCTCAACGATCGTCACTGGAATCTTACTCCAGTTGATCCCTGTCATCTCATCTGTCTGCGTTACACCGCGGTTCACTGCCCCGGTCCTTCTGCATAATGTACTTACCACACATTCTGAAAGTTCCTGACTATCTGCCGCGATCGATCTGCAATATGGATTCGATAATGTCGGACTCATTGTCAACGCCCCATTTGCAGACTGAGAATCTGCACTATTGCAATGAATCCTTAATAAAATATCTGAACCACTTTCATTTGCCATAAGAGCACGCTTTTTATTGCTGAGTGACACATCATTCGTCTCACGGATCATATATACGTCATATCCTCTCGCGATCAATGCACTTTTTAGCTTTAACGAAACTTCCAAATTCACCTGATATTCTGTTCGTTTTGTGACAACACCTTCGGTTCCTGAGAATACCATCGGTTTTGTCTTATCAGAACCAGGTCCGATCGCTTCTTTTTCACTCATCTGTTTCTTTTGGTGTCCTGCATCGATTGCGATCTTTATACGATCTTCCTGTTGTTTTGATTCTTCCTGATCAACCGTTGCTTCATTCTTTGTTTGTGTTGTCTTTTGCTTGATGATCTCTGTTCTTTTTTCTGTCGTTGGTTTTGGATGATCTTCACTGATCATTTCATCATCATTGCTGCATCCAGCACAGAAAAAACAAAAGATCATACATAAGATCATGATCTTCCATATCTTTTTCATACCTTTTATCCCTCTCATTTATAATGCTGCAGTTGTTCTATGGCTCTACAACATGAAGCTCTCCTGTCACAGAATCCATAACATATCCAGATATCTTCACATCTTTTGGAATCAATGGATGTTTTCTCAACATTTCCACAGAATCTTTTACAGAACTTTCCACACAGTCAAATCCTTCCAGCCATGTATCAAAATCAATACCACAATGACGGATCAGCTCAATCTTCTCCTCATCGACTCCTCGATCCATCATATGTTTTATCATCATATCACTATTAATATGCTGTACTCCACAGTCAGTGTGTCCAATGACCATGACTTCTTCAATCCCAAGTTCAAAGATTCCGACTAAAACACTTCGTACCACACTTCCGAAGGCATGACTTACTACCCCACCAGCATTCTTGATGATCTTCACATCTCCATTCCTGATCCCAAGGGCTGCCGGCAAAAGTTCTGTCAACCTTGTATCCATACAAGTGATGATTGCGATCTTCTTGTCTGGATATTTGCTTGTCTTGTATTGTTCATACTTCTTTTCTTTTACAAATTCTTTGTTATACTTTAAGATTTCATCTATCATAACTTCTACTCCCTACCTCAATGTAATATCTGCCGTTTTTCCCTTGCAGGCTTTTAAATAATCTTCGGTCGTAAGTTCAATCTGGATTCCATTTTTACCGCCGCTTACAATGATCTTCTCCTGTGCATTGGCGCTTTCATCGAGCACTGTTGGATAGTCTTTCTTCATCCCGATCGCTGTGCATCCACCACGGATATATCCCGTGATCTTGTTGATATCCTTGACATGGATCATCTCCACAGACTTCTCACCTGCTGCCTTCGCTGCTTTCTTAAGATCTAATTCCTGATCGATCGGAATGACAAATACAAAATACCCTCCACCTTTTCCTTCAGTCACGAGGGTTTTAAATACTCTTTCATATGGTTCATTTAACATATCTGCGATGGTAATTCCATCAATAAATTCTTTACATTCATAACGATGTACTTCAAATGGGATCTTTGCTCTCTCAAGCATCCGCATTGCATTTGTTTTTGGTTCTTTCTTTGCCATCTTATAATGTCCTCCTTACTGATCGTTTTATCTGGCAAAATTTACTTTTGACATTCTCATCATATTTTACCTTGCAAATACTCCATAGATCAAAGAAACATAACATGCAAAATCTCCGATTCTTTTTCTTTGATATCCAAGTTCTTCTCTCCATTTTGCTTCTTTGCCATGCTCTTTTGTATATGCTGCCAATTCATCTAAAGAATGGATCACGCTATCGTGCATCACTGTCCTGTCATCATGCTTCTGTCTGTCTTCGGTGTGATCTTCCAATGTGCGCGGAGGCTTCCATAATCGATCATACAATGAAGTGCATGATCCATAACTTGTCATAGATCTCATCTTCTTCAAGATTCTCTTCTAACAGTTCTTCATAAACCTTCATCGCCTGCTCAAATTCAAGATCATCTGGCATTTTTAGATAATTCTCATATATAAAATCTTTCTGCATAGTAGCCTCCTTTATTTCTTTGGCATACATTTTTACACTACTTGTGCACATTATATCATATTTTCTCATATAGTGAGAGTAAAAGATCTTCCGAGGATATTTTTATGCCAGAAATACAAACTAACAATCTTGTCGATCGTGGACAGTTAAAAATACAGGTAACTTCAAGACAAAGAGCCGTCCCAATCCCTAACGCTACGATCGAGATTTCTTATACTGGTGATCCTGATTCTGTTCTTGAGACTGTATCTACTGATGAAAATGGGCAGACACCTGTCGTTGACCTCCCTGCTCCTCCCGTGGAATACAGCATGTCTCCGAGTGAAAATCAGCCTTATTCTGAATATAATCTAAAAATACATTCTGATGAATATAAACCTGTCACGATCTCAGGTGCACAGATTCTTTCTGGTGTGGAAGGCCTGCAGCCTGTTTCCATGATTCCTGAAGAAACCCACACTCCAACAGAAGAACACCCGATCGTGATCGGTCCGCATACCTTATGGGGTAATTACCTCCCAAGATTGCGGAATCTGAGATCAAGCCAGTCAACGAAAGTGGTGAGATCGTTTTAAGCAGGGTTGTGATCCCTGAATATATTATTGTTCATGATGGTCCTGTCGGTGATAAAACTGCGCAAAATTATTATGTCCGCTATAAAGATTACATCAAAAATGTTGCCGCCTGTGAGATTTATTCCACTTGGCCAAGGGCAACGCTTGAAGCAAATATTCTTGCGATCATGTCATTTACTTTGAATCGTGTGTATACAGAATGGTATAGAAATAAAGGGCATGATTTTACGATCACATCTTCTACAGCTTATGATCATAAATTCATTCCTGGAAAGACAACTTATAATTCTATTAATACGATCGTTGATGAGATTTTTGCAGATTATCTGTCTCGTCCGAATGTGAGACAGCCGATCCTTACGCAGTATTGTGATGGGAAGAAGGTGTCTTGTCCGGAATGGATGACGCAGTGGGGTTCTAAATACTTAGGCGATCAGGGATATGCTCCGATTGAGATCCTGAGATATTATTATGGAGAGAGTATGTACATCAATACCGCAGAACAGATTTCAGGAATTCCTTCTTCCTGGCCGGGATATGATCTGACGATTGGAAGCAGCGGGGATAAGGTTCGACAAATACAACAACAATTGAATCGTATTGCTAAAGATTATCCTTCTCTGCCTACGATCGCTGTGGATGGTGTTTATGGAGAATCTACTGCGAATGCTGTTCGGAAATTCCAGAATATTTTTGGACTGCCACAGACTGGGATTGTTGATTACCCTACTTGGTATAAGATCAGTGAGATCTATGTTGGGGTTAGCCGGATTGCGGAGTTGAATTGAAATCTTAGATACAACAAAAGCCCCACAAAGTTCATCCTTGTGGAGCTTTTTTTCATTTCTTATTCTATTTACTCTTCACCAAACACCGCTTTTTATAAAAAGCAATTCCATAACACAATACTTCCTCATAAGCATCTTCAAACTCTTTTGCATACATCTTTGTGTTGATCTGATCTAACGCCTTTTGACAGTCTTTTTCCAAATCTTCTAATTTTCTTGAATACTTTGCTTCAAATACTGCAACTTGTCCTGTTACATCATTGTAGATTACAATATCACTTCGTCCTTCTCCATGCTCTCTATTCGACTCTACACTATAACCTGCTCCTGCAAAGATTCCTGCAAGAAATGCATGATAGAAATTTTCTCGGTAATCATAATAACTGATCGTCATTCGCAGTAATGTGCTGATTTCTTTTGTTGCCTTATCCGCATCTTTGTTCCACACTGCATCAAATAAATCTTTCCGATTCATAACTCTTGCACTGTCTTCAAACCATTTCCTTACGGTTGATTCGAAAATTTCTTTTACTTCTTTGTTTGGAATTCTTAATTCTATCTGACCATCCTTATCACGTTCTCCGACTTTTGTAAGATATCCAGTAAGATAGAGAATATTCCATAAATTATCTTCTGATGAATGTAGATAATCATATGTGAGGTCTTCTTCTATTTTCTGCAGATGCTTCCACCTGCGATCAATACTTCTAGTTTTTTTCGTATAGCAGCTCCCGTATAATCAATAAAGGAGCGAATGATCGCATTATCACTGGTATTCTTCCAGTAGCTGACTGGTCTTGCATTCAGATCATTTTGAAGATCTCTTAGATAATTCATGACATCCCATGGGCAATAAACTTCAAACTCTCCAAAATTATATCCATCATACCATTCTTTAATCAGCTCCGCTTTCTCTTCAATCTCCGCATCTGCTAAAAGCTTATCTACATCCTGTTGTGTAAATCCATAATATTCATTGTATCTTGTGGATGAAATCGTATCTGATACAAAGTTATTTGTTCCAGTGAAAATACTTTCTTTGGCAATCTTTAGGCATCCTGTGATGACTGCAAACTTTAATGAGGAATTATCTTTTAAGGCTGTACTAAGCAAACCTTTCATAATTTCTAACATCTCTTTGTAGTAACCATTACTACTGGCTTTTGCAATTGGAACATCATATTCATCAATTAAAAGGATCACTGGCTTTTTATAATAACTTTTCAGCATATTGGTAATTCTTAATATACAACTTTGAATTTCCATCATACTTGCACTACAAGTCTTTAATTTTTGAAATACCAGTTTATCCCCTTCATCTATCTCATCACTATCCAACAAGTATACATGTTGTTTACATGCTTCAGATATAATAAATTTCAAAAAATTAAACGCATTCTCAAATGTAGTTCCATCTACATCCTTAAAAGACAAAAATAATGTCGGATACTGATTCATCCATTTCTCACAAATCTCGACCTCATCAGATATCTCAAGTCCTTTAAACAAATGTCTGCTATCTTTCCTGATATCCAAAAAACTGTTCAACATATTCATCGCCATCGTTTTTCCAAACCGTCTAGGTCGCGTGATCAACGTTACCTGATCCATCTCACCCTGTAACAATGTCTTGATCAATCCGGTCTTATCCACATAATAATAATTCAACTCTCGAATTCTCTCAAAATCCGAAATTCCAACAGGAATATTTAAATTCTTCATCTCTTCCTACTGCCTCCTTTCTTTTATTAATTATATATTGATAAACATATATTCGCAGTTCAATTATGTTAAATCTTTAAACCAATACATGTTATAGCCAACAACCTTCCAGAATCAATAGTTGATCATCAAAAACCGTATGAGCTCGTCTGCACTTAGCGAGTGGTAGGTCGCAAGACCTGCCAAGAGCTTAGTACAGCTACGTGCGAATCCGAGCGAGAGCGGGTTTTTGATGATCAACTATTGATTCATTTCTATTTATTCACTTCGAAATGCTGATAATCCTTAGAGCTTCTCCACTCACCACCCCAGCTGAATCCATATTTCTTAAAGATCTTATAAGCTGTATCATTCTTATGGATCATATATCTCTTATATTTTCCTTTACATTTTGATGTCTTTCTCTGTTTATACACCTTACCATTTGCCGGTGATACCTTATTTCCTTTGACCCACGGATTGATCCTTGGATTGATATCGATAGCCATTCCATAAGAATGGTTGGACAGCTTTGTTGTTCCACTGATCACACGATAATTAAACGCAGAGGTATTATTTGCAGCCATAGACTTCTCATCATTCGCACCATAATCATCGATCAATCTCATTCTCTCAATTCTGTATTTCTTCTGATAAAGAGCATAAAAGACCTTGACCGTTTTCTTCGCGATCTTCTTGTTAACGATCAACTCACCCTCTTTTACCTTCCCATCAAAACCATAATGAAGAACCTGTACATATCTTAAATCAGACAGTTTAATATTATTATTCTTCCGATAAGATTTTCCCGTGATCCTCTTTTCAATGTTCGGAGAAATCTTCTCATAAGTAAAGCCTTTTTTATAAGTATATTTCGAAGCTGCATTCGCAGATTTTCTCTGTAAACAAACTGGAATCACAGCAACTGTAAATGCTGTCAATGCAATTATCGTAGTTAATTTCAATTTTGATCGATTCATTTATTTTCATCCTTTCCAAAGCTTCAATATTTATCTTAATCGATTTCATTATAACATATATTCCGAAGTCCCACACTTCATACCTTGAAGCATTTTAAAACAACAATTCAATATCTCCTGTATAAAGAATATTTTAAATCATAATTGCCCAGTGACCGTATGAACACGCCTGCACTTAGTGAGTGGCTGGTCGTAAGACTGTCACGACTTAGTACAGCTGCGTGAGAATCCGAATGCGAATGGGTCACTGGGCAATTATGGTTTAAAATATTCATTGAAAGAGTGAATTATTTTTGATATACAAGAAACTGATACTCAATATCAAAGTAAGTCTCTTCTTCACTCTCTTTCACAAGTTTCCACTCTGGCATCTCATCCAGATCTGGAAAATAAGTATCTGCATCATATGCGAAGTCTGTTCTTGTAACATAAGCTGTATCACAATAAGGAAGCATCATGCGGTAAATGCTTTCTCCACCGATAATAAAAATATCCTCATCCTTATATTCTTCCAGCTCATCTAACAATTCTTCTTTACTTCCAACTACGATCGCTCCTTTTGCATCGTAGTCTTTATCATGTGTTAATACAATATTCGTTCTCTTTGGAAGCGGCATTCCATTTGGAAAGCTTTCTAATGTTTTTCTTCCCATGACAACGACTTTTCCTGTTGTCATCTGACGAAACATCTTCATATCATTTGGAATATGGACTAAAAGTTCATTGTTCTTTCCAATTCCCCAGTTCTTATCTGCATTTACAATAAGATTCATCTTATCTTCTCCTTCTTATATTGCAATTGGAATATCTTTGATCTGTTCTCCTGCCTGATAGTCTTCGATCTTAAAGTCATCTGTTGTGAATTCATAGAAATCTTTGACTTCTGGATTAAGCGTTACTTTCGGTGCAGGATATGTCTCTCGTTTGATCATCTCTTTGATGATTGGAATATGGCGATCATAAATATGTGCATCTGCGATCACATGAACTAACTCTCCTGGTTCCATATCACATACTTGTGCCATCATATAAACTAATGCTGCATACTGTACAACATTCCAGTTATTTGCTGCTAAAATATCCTGAGAACGCTGGTTCAAGATTGCATTCAATGTGAGCTTATCATGTCCTGGTTTCTTTGTTACATTAAATGTCACACTATACGCACATGGATAAAGATTCATCTCATGAAGATCTTGGTGGACATAAATATTTGTCATGATCCTTCTACTGTATGGGTTGTGTTTCAGATCATAGATCACACGATCTACCTGATCCATCATTCCTTCTTTGTATTGGTGCTTTACACCCATCTGATATCCATAAGCCTTTCCAATCGAACCATCTTCATCTGCCCATTCATCCCAGATATGACTCTTCAGATCATTTACATTATTTGATTTCTTCTGCAGATCCATAATAATTCATCAATAGCTGACTTAATATATGTCTTTCTTAAAGTCAATGCTGGAAATTCTTTGGACAGATCGTAACGATTTACAACACCAAATTGTTTGATCGTATAGGCAGACTCTCCATCTGACCAGTGCGGACGGACTTTCTCTCCCTCTGTACTAGTTCCATTCTCTAAAATATCTTCGCACATAGATATAAATACCTGATCTGCATAACTCATTCTTTCTTGTTCTCCTTTTCTTCTTCCTCGCTGTTGATCGTAAGCATCTCAAATCTTCGTTTAAAAAATGCGATCTTACGGTCAAACACTCCTAATCGGTATAAATTGATCACAAACATTCCAAGGATCAGGCTAATAACATTCCTCCTAATCCTCCGAATTTCAGACCAACGTAGATCAAAAAGATCGTTGTCAGTGCTGAGATTCCCATACTGTCTCCCATCATCTTTGGCTGCAAGACTGTTTCAATACCAGACAGATCGCATAAATGATCAGTAAGATAACTGCTGTTTTGATATCTCCTGTGATCAGCTTAAATATTGCCCATGGAATGATCACAGTCCCTGTTCCAAGGATTGGAAATATATCGACAATTCCTACTAATACCGAATAGATAAAAGAATGTCCAATCCCTGCAATAAAAAATCCGATCCAAAGGATCGCTATGATCACTATCATGATCTTTAACTGCGCAAGGCAGTAACTTACTAAGACTCCAACTGAGTTCTTCATAAATACATTGATCTTATGCTTCACAAATCCTGGAATACATTTTTCATACCATGCTATGAGTTTTTCCCGTTCCAGTGAAAACATATAAGCTGCAAATAACATAACAACAAGCCCTAACAGACCGCTTGTCACACCCTTTGCAACACCACCTGCATGTGCTACCCCATAATCTCCTGCAGAAGATGCCGCTTTCTTGAAAAGCTCTCCGATCGATCCGCTCCACTGATCAAACTGTTTTCCAAAAGATGGTGGAAGAATACTTAAAAATTGCTCTATCTTCTTCTGAAAGATCATTCCTTGTCTCATGATCTCATGACGGATATCTGGTGCATCCTGTATAAATCCGATGACCTGCAGTGCGATACCTCTGACTGCAAAATAAAGAACCACTATAATTCCTGTGATAACTGCCGCGATCAAGATTGCAGAACCGAACTTCTTCGGTAATTTTACCTTCTTCTCCAGATATTCGATCACTGGGTGGGCCATCATTGAAATAATCCATCCTGCTACAAATGGCCATAAAAATACGATTGATTTTGGTAATACAAAGATCAAAAGCAATGCACCTGCTAATATGACCAACAGTTCCATGATAATATCCAGATAAATTTCCCAACGTTTCATAATTTTTTCACTCCCTGATGTAATTAGTATATTCTTGAATTTTCATACCATTTTCCATCTCTTAATGAACTATTATACGTTACAAATTATTACTTGGCAATTCTAATCTCATCTTTCTCTCTGTCGTAATGATATATGTGATCTGATAAAACTTCTTCCTGATCCACAACCATACGGTTTGTCTCTCTAACCATTTCTCGTAGTTCCTCTGAACTTTGCACATATTCATCATCCAGTAAAAGGATCACTTCATGAATACTGCTTGGAAGAATATAAAGATCATGTCCCATATAATTCGCGAAATCTCTCAGTGGATCTTTATAAAGCATGACGGATGCTCCATTCATATAATCTCCATTTGATAATACAAACAATGGAATCTCCATATCCGTGATCTTTACTGGTATCACAGACTGAATCTTGCGCATCACTGGTGGGAAGATCTTCTCCGTGTTCTCCTTTGCATCCTTCATCATCTGTTCCTTTGTCACACCCCATAACAGCAACTCTTTGTTCCTCACTAATGCACTCGCCATCCCGTCATGATTCCGGTATGCTGCCCAACGATATGTAACTGCCAGATCTAAGAACCGCTCGTATGGTGTATACTTTAACATCTCTTTATTCTTCTCATAATTAACCACACGATAAAACAGATTCTTCTTAATATGCTCATAATCTGAAACTTTATCCTCATCCAGATAAAATCCAACCTGATGTCCTCGATAAATTCTGGCGATATCTTTCATCGTATCTGATAATTCCTGTCCCCTTAAATAATTTCGATAAAATATCTCCAAATACAACACTGGTACCAGATAATTCTTGGTCTCTCCGATCGACAACCCCATCATCGATATCTGATTATTCCTCTTAACCCTCTGCACCATAACTTTCTTTCCTTCCATCTCTGGAAGATAGTTTAAAATATTCGCTTCTACATACTGATAAAATTCTTTCTCATTCAACATGGTCTTCTCCTTTTCTGTGGATGAAAACGCATGCCATAACCCCATTTTATTTGTTTCCCTCATTTGTCTTCATATGTAAATAATTTCCATATCATCATACAATATTTTCCAGTTGATTGCAATAAAAGAAATTTATTTTTCAAAATTTCTTTTTTTTATTCAATCTCTATTTTGTTGCTGTAAATTCTTTTAAGAAATCAAGTAATGTTTCCATTTCTTCTCTCGTACCGATTGTAATCCTTAAATAATTATTGATTCTTGGCTGATCAAAATAACGGACATAAATCTTTGCTTTCTTCGCTGCTTCAAAAATCTCTTTGGCAGGTACGCTTTCATGTGTCGCAAAGATAAAGTTTGCTTTGGAATCTGCAAAACTAAATCCGATCTTTCTCATCTCAATCTGGAACCATTCTCTTGTATCAATGATCTTATTTCTTGTCTCCTGGAAATATTCTTCATCTTCTAAGACAGCTGTTCCAAGAACAATGGATGGCTCATTCATCGTATAAGAGTTGTAGGAATATTTCACATCATTCATTGCCTTGATCAGTTCATTGTTACCAATCGCATATCCGATACGAAGTCCTGCTAAAGATCTTGATTTGGAATATGTCTGAACGACTAAAACGTTATCATATTTTCTTATCAGTTCTTTCGCTGTGTCGCCGCCAAAATCAATATAGGCTTCATCAACGATCACAACGACATCCTGATTGTGTTGGATGATATCTTTCACAACCTCTAAAGATAAAAATGCGCCTGTTGGTGCATTAGGATTTGGGAATACCACCCCGCCATTTTCTGCGTAATAATCTTCTTTCTGAATCTCAAATGCATCATTGACTGCTTTCTTCTCATATGGTATTCCGAATAATTCTGCCCATACAGGATAGAAGGAATATGTGATATCTGGGAAGAAGATTGGTTTCTTACCGTTAAAAAATGTCATAAATGCAACGGCAAGCACATCATCAGATCCAACTCCGACAAATACTTCTTCTTTATTAAATCCATGATAAGAAGCGATCGCTTCTACCAATTTAGTTGCTGCAGGATCAGGATATTTGCGCAATTCTTGATCCCACTCATCGCTTCCTTGATCTTATCGGATGGCGGATAAGGGTTTTCATTTGTATTTAACTTGATCACACCTTCTTCTTTTGGCTGTTCACCCGGTGTGTAAGGTTCTACTTTTCGTACATTGTCTCTCCAGCTGTTCATTGAAAGTCTCCTTTATCTATATTGGCTTATTTGCGATAGTCATCGATCAGTTTCTTAAATAATGGAAGGCTTTTTCGATTCGTTCTGTTGGTACACAGTAAGAAATACGCACATATCCTGGGCATCCAAAGCTGTCCCCAGGTACGATCAACAGATCATATTCTTTCGCCTTCTCGCAAAATGCATTAGCATCTTCTTCTAATGCTTTCGGGAATAAATAGAAAGCTCCACCTGGTTCTACACATTCATATCCCATATCCACTAATGCATTATAGAATAAATCTTTGTTCTTCTGATAGATTGAAAGGTCAGAAGTTAAATCTACACATTCTCCAACAACTTTCTGATATAAGGTTGGCACACAGACATAAGAAAGTAAACGTGCAGATGCGATAAACGCTGGCAGTAACTGTTCAAAATCTTCTGCTTCATTTGGTGCTACGATATAACCGATACGTTCTCCCGGCAGTGATAAGGATTTACTAAAAGAATATGCTACTAATGTATTGTTATAAAAATGTGGAACATATGGCACTTCAAATCCATCATACGCGATCTCTCTGTATGGTTCATCGGAAATGATGTAAATGCTGTGTCCATATTCTTTTTGTTTCTTCTCTAATAATGCAGCTAATTTCTCAATCGTCTCTCTGGAATAAACAACTCCGGATGGGTTGTTTGGAGAGTTGATCAAGATTGCTTTGGTATGCTCACTGATCGTTTCTTCTAATTCTTCGAAATTAATCTGGAATGCTCTGGTATCTGCAGAAATGACCTTTAATCTGCATCCTGCTCCCTGTGCATATACTGCATATTCTGGGAAATGTGGTGCGAATGTGATAACTTCATCTTCTGGCCCATCAACTAATGTCTTAAAGCAAATACCAAGGGCTGCTGCCGCTCCGATCGTCATAAAAATATTCGCTGCTGTATAATTTGTATCAAATCTTTTATTTAAAGACTTGGCAATGTTTTCTCTTACTTCCAATACTCCAGCATTGCTTGTATATCCATGAATATCCACTGGATCTGCTGTTTTTAACAGGCGAAGTGCTGTCTCATCAATTTCTTTTGGTGCTGGAACACTTGGATTCCCGATACTGAAATCAAATACATTTTCTGCTCCGACTTCTTTTGCTCTCTTCATTCCATATTCGAAAATATCACGGATAATAGAATGCTGTTTCGATAATTCTACTACTTCTTTTGATAACATGATCTGTCTCTTCCTTTCTTTGCCATTAGTTTTATTTTACAAAAAAATGCAGAAAATTACAACAACCCTCGCTGACTGCTGTAATTTTCACGTAATATCATTTGACGATCATTTTATTCATCTAATACATCTCTTAAGCTCTTTGTAAACTCATAAACCTTTTCAGGACTTTCTTTACCATATTGACTGATCAATTTGACGATCGCACTTCCGACAATGACACCATCACAGTATGTACTCATTTTCTTTGCCTGTTCTGGTCCTGAAATACCAAATCCCACTGCACAAGGAATTGTTGCATTCTTCTTGATCACACCGAAGAATTCATCAAAATCTGTTGTAAATTCACTTCTTGTTCCTGTAACTCCGATGGAAGATACACAGTATAAGAATCCTTCTGCTTCTTTTGCGATCATTGCGATACGGTCATGAGATGTCGGTGTTACAAGACTGATATTGTCAACTCCGTGAGCTGTTGCCACGCCCTGAATCTCGTCTTTTTCTTCGTATGGCATATCAGGCACGATGACACCCTGAATCCCACATTCATTACAAAGATCAAAGAATCTTTCGGTTCCAAAACGATAGATCGTATTGAGATACATCATCATGACAAATGGTGTTTCTTTGATCTCTTCTCTTAATTCTTTTACCATCTGAAAGATTCCCTTTAGTGTTGTACCACCTGCAAGTGAATGCTGGCTGGCTTCCTGAATGACAACACCCTCAGCGATCGGATCTGAGAATGGAATACCGATCTCGATCACATCTGCTCCTGCTTTTACCATAGCTCTGATATTTTCTTTTGTTGTTTCGTACCCATAATCTCCAGATACGATGTAAGTTACTAATGCTTTTTGCCCATTCTTTTTTCTATTCTCAAATGTTTCTCTAATTTTCATCTAACTGCACTCCTCTATATCTTGCTACCTGATAAACGTCTTTGTCTCCACGACCGGACAGACAGATAACGACTGACTGGTCTTTACTCATTGTTGGGACGATTTCCATTGCTGCTGCAACTGCATGAGATGATTCGATCGCAGGGATCACTCCTTCTGTTTTGGATAAATATTCAAAGGCTTTGACTGCCTGTTCATCTGTGATACTCATATATTCTGCTCTTCCGATTTCATGAAGATGTGCATGTTCTGGTCCGATTCCCGGATAATCAAGTCCTGCTGAAATAGAGTATACAGGATCGATCTGGCCTTCTTCGTTCTGTAAGAACAAACTCTTCATTCCATGAAAAATACCTTTACTTCCTTTTGCGATCGTTGCTGCATGATCTAATGTATCAATCCCTCTTCCAGCTGCTTCTGCCCCGATCAGTCTGACACTTTCATCTGGGATAAAGTCATAAAACATTCCCATTGCATTCGATCCGCCTCCTACACAAGCAAATACAGCATCTGGAAGTTTTCCTTCGATTTCTTTCATCTGTTCTTTTGTCTCTTCTCCGATGATCTTCTGGAAATCACGAACCATCGTTGGATATGGATGAGGTCCCATAACAGAACCGATGCAGTAAAATGTTGTCTCAATATTTGTAGCCCAGTCTCTCATTGCCTCGTTAATAGCATCTTTTAAAGTTCTTGTTCCACTCTCTACAGCATGAACTTTCGCTCCAAGAAGTTCCATACGGTATGCATTCAGACTCTGGCGTTCCACGTCTTCTGCTCCCATATATACAACACATTCCATGTCAAATAATGCTGCAACAGTCGCTGTAGCAACTCCGTGCTGTCCTGCACCTGTCTCTGCGATGATTCTTTTTTTTCCCATTCTCTTTGCAAGTAAAATCTGACCTAATACATTGTTGATCTTATGGGCACCTGTATGATTCAAATCTTCTCGTTTTAAATATACTTTTGCCCCTCCAAGATCTTTTGTCATCTTCTCTGCGTAGTATAAAAGAGATGGACGGTTTGCGTAATCTCTGTATAACTGACGTAATTGGGCTAAGAATTCTGGGTCATTTTTGTATGTTTCATAAGCCTCATTTAACTCGTTTACCGCGTTCATTACAATTTCTGGTACATACTGTCCACCGTACTCTCCAAATCTTCCTATTTTATTCATGTCTTCCTCCTGTTATCTGCATGATTTCTTTCATTTTTTTCAAATCTTTGTATCCATCCGTTTCGATTCCACTGGAAATGTCGATCCCGTATGGATGAACTTTTTTTGTGATTTCTTTTATATTTTTACTGTGAAGCCCGCCTGCAATGAAAAATGGTTTTCTGATTCCTTCTTTTGGAATCAGGTCGTAATTCATTACTTTTCCGGTACCTCCATACATATCTTTTTCTTCTGTAAATGTATCCAGTAACAGTTTATCAACTGGAAGCTGTTGGGCTTCCTTGATGTCTTTTGTATCTTTCACTCTGACCGCTTTCCAGATTTCTTTATCTGTCTGCTGTCTTAACTGTTCAATATAAATAACATCTTCATCGCCATGTAACTGGATCACGTCTAATGGAACTTCATTGGCGATTTCTGTAACTTTCTCAATTGTTTCATTGACGAATACTCCGACACTTAAAATCTTTTGATCTAAGTTTTGATCAAGTTCTCTTGCCTGCTGGCCTGTGACATAACGCTTGCTTTTTGAAAAGAAAATATATCCAATTGCATCTGGTTTTACTTCATTTGCATATGCGATATCTTCTTTTCTGCGCATGCCGCACATCTTTACTTTCAGACTTTGTTCTTTGATCTGATTTTGTATCATAGGCAGCTCCGTAACTGTTTCATTGTTTCTTTGATGTAATCGGATCTCATAAATGTTTCACCGATCAAAACTGCATCGGCTCCTTGCTCTTTGACATTTTTCATATCATTTTCATCCTTCATTCCACTTTCGGAAACTAATACTGCTTCGTATGGAATAAGTGGAGCAAGTTTACTTGTTGTATTTAGATCAACATCAAATGTTTTTAGATTTCGATTATTGATTCCGATAATATCGCATCCACATGCAACGACTTTCTTTAATTCTTTTTCGTTATGAACTTCTACCAGACAATCAATCTCTAAGCTTTTTGCCAGATCATAAAATTCCTTTATCTTTTCTTCAGAAAGAATTGCTGCAATCAGAAGGATTGCATCAGCTCCTAAGACTTTTGCTTCATAAATCTGATATTCATCGAAAATAAAATCTTTTCTTAACATTGGGATATCTACCTTAGCTCTGATATCCGCAAAATATTTGCTGCCACCTTTAAAATAATGTTCTTCAGTCAAGCAGGAAATGGCTGCTGCCCCTGCATCTTCATAGGCAATGGCTGTCTCCACTGGGCGAAAATCTTCTGCGATCACACCTTTGGATGGAGACGCTTTTTTAACTTCTGAGATCACGGATAATCCAGATTTCTTTAAGGCCTCTTTAAATTCCATGATTTTTATTCTTAGAATTTAATGCCATCTCTTTCATATCCTGCGGCTCTATATTATCTTTTTCTCTTTGTAATTGTTCTTTTCTTTTTCTACGATATCATCTTAGATCATGTTCCACCTC
>ENA-OQLB01000229-OQLB01000229.1-human-gut-metagenome-genome-assembly--contig:-NODE-229-length-33404-cov-8.547856_pt1 | contig 33404 bp, 56 predicted proteins | sample MGYA00242656_ERZ504813 | MGnify/ENA primary metagenome ERZ504813 (study PRJEB26092, sample SAMD00036388) | human gut metagenome | host: Homo sapiens | study: EMG produced TPA metagenomics assembly of... | reverse complement strand
CAGCGAATACCCCGACGGCATTCCCGTGGATTTGCGCGTGGAACGCAAGGATACGTCATCGGAGCGGGAAGCACCGTGAACGAGGGCGACTACCGCGTATCGCGACCTCCCCGGGAGACGATGGCATACCCGAGGCCAGTCGTGAGATCTGTCGGTGGTCGAATCCATTGGCAGCATCGAAGGAACCGAACCAAAACAACTCCGGCCTTCGACTCAACGCTCGCAATTGCCCGCGGCTTCGCGTGAGCCTATCCGGCTCAGCCTCGCCCAGGTCATGGACGACGACGATAAACAGCCGCGCCGCGAACCACGCCCCGACATGACACCAGTGCCCGAGGGGCAGCGCAACCAGACGCTGCACGACTGGGCCTACGGGCGGGCCGCCAACCATCCCGACAACCTGCGTCAAATCGAAGCCGACCTGTACGAGCGCGGCCATGCCAGCGGTTTGAAGGACAACGAACTGGCGACCATCTGGAAATCAATCACACGACAACTCGGAAAGGAATAACCCATGAAACACCCCAAACTGTTCTTCGGAAATATGGTCATTGCCATATCCATGTGCGTGCCGCTGCTTGCGCTTGCAGGATGCGACCCGCACGGCCCCGGCTGCTACTACCGTTGCCCAATCTGCAGCCAATGGTGGTGCTACGACCCACGAACCGAATTCTGGGCTCCGGTTAGCACTCTCAAAATGTTCCTTTCACACCACTCCGTATGGAAACAGGAACATAAGCACAGGAAGGCGAATCATGGCCGAACCGATTGATCTCGTCCAACAGGCCCTCAACGCGCTCGCCGACGCAGGACTCGGCAACGACAGCCCCGCCGAGGCATTCGTCATCGGCTACCAGGCCGGATGGCAGGAGGCGCTCGACCTGTGCATACGAATCGAAACGGCAATCAACAACGAAACGGAGGAAACGAATGAGCATCATCAGCAGTGAAATCGAGGCACAGAAGCAGCGTGACCCGTCGTACATCGACAGTGACCTGCAGTGGGCGTGGGGACGAGGATACAAGGCCGGAGCGTCACGCGGAATCACCGAAGAGGAGATTGCCGCCGCCATGGACGAAACCAGAAAGTTCATCACGCTCCCCGGCACGTGGATGGAGAACATCATCAGAATCGCGTTCGACGCGGCAAGAAGAAAGGCAATGGAGGAGTGAGCAGGCCACGCGCCCGTGAACGCAAACCAGCATGGCTTCGCGCGTTCATCCCGAAAACGAGTCCCCTCGTTGTCACCGTCTGCGAGGGGTGCGGCCTGTACGTCATCGAGGATCGGGAAACCGTGTGGGAGTCGTGGGATTACGGGTGTGTGGCGGGTGACGACCTGACCGTGGCGATAATCCTCGGCCGGCCGTTGACCCGCGTCACGTGGCTTCCCTCCGTCGGCCACCCGCTGCTCCGTAGCACCTGCGGAGATGCAGGCATCAGACCGGACGGCCAGTATCTGGCCATGCACATGTGCCATCTCGCCCGGATAAGCGTCAAACCGTTCAAACCACCAAGCCGCGAGCGGCCGCCGGGCAAGCCATGGGGCGGGCCGAAACTGTCGAAACAGGAGATAGCCGAATTCAAACGCATATGGGATATGCCGTACAGCCAGCTCAAGCATGAGAAAACCCCAGCCAACAAGGTCGGCCGAGGCAAGAAGCAAACACTATTCTAGCCGACCAGCCGGAAGGGGCCAACGTGAACTGCCAGAACTGCAAAACGACAACCGAAGAGGGATACTCACTGTGCGAGGCATGCGAGCTGCGTTTCGCCGGCACGCTCCTGCGACTCGCGCGAGACATCACGCCACTGCACGACTCGCTGGACGCCACCCTGCATCCGGGCGGCCATTCACCCGCGCGGATCCAGACCGCCACTCCACCGACTCCAATCAGGCTCGACGTGCTCGACCTGATCGACATGCTCGACGCCTCAGTCCGCGAACTATGGCGCTGCCTCGACGGCATCGACGCCCTGGACTGGCGCAAGGATCCACGCATGGAGGACCTCGAGGCCACGCTCATCGCATGCGCCGGACACCCCAAACTCGCCACATTCCCCGACGCGGGCCTCTACATGCACGTCATCAACGACCTTGCCCGCAAGGTCGATACGGTTTTGGACCCGCCAGAGCAACGCCGCGAAATCGGCACCTGCGAACTATGCGAGACCATGCTCACCGCAGGCGCGGCAGACCAGTGGGTCACCTGTCCCGTGTGCGGGAGGGAACAGCGAGCTCAGACGGTCAAACTGCGCCGACTCAAGACATTGTGTTGGGATGATTCCAGGCGCGGGTCTGCGGCTGAGATAGCCAAGGTGTTCACGGACGCGGGAATCACCGTCAAAAGGCATACGCTCACCGTGTGGAAATCCCGAGGCAAGCTTGATGTCACGCCCCAAGGCATTTCATACAGCAGCGTCTACCGGCTCGTCATCAGTGGCGGACTTGACAAAGAGCTGACTGTGACCGCATAATGTCAGTGGATTAGTATCGAAAAACCCAGCTCATGTGGCTGGGTTTTCGCGTATCTATGCTTTGTTCTTGCGTGGTCTCCCCCCTCCGACACCACGTCCCGGACGTTGAGCGTTCCATTCATCGATGGTCTCAGGCAACCAGCCGCGCGTGCGCCCTATCGTGGCGTCGGGCTCAGGGAGCTTGAGGTTGAGCAAGCCGCCACTGGTGATGCCAAGGCGTTCTGCGACCTGTTTGACGCCGAGGTATTCAGTCGTCATTGTTGCCTTCCTTGCCGTTGATGATTCCGGCCGCAAGGCCCATGATTCCGGCCGCGAGACCGAAGCTGCCAGATACTATCGGGCTGTCGGATAGCGCGCCGCCCAAGGCCATGGCTCCGAACGTCAGGGCCACGATTCCGAAAATCAGTGATGTTCTCATGATGTGTTTCCGATGAGATAGGATTGGCGGGGAGGTTCCGGCTAGTAGGGTTAGCCGGAACCTGTTTTACTTCTTGTGCTTCGGTCTTCGTCTGATTGCGATGATTATGGCTATCGCGGCGAGGACGTTGGCGATGATGCCGTTGATGACATCGAACCAATCCTTTGGATTCATCGGACCTCCTTTCTGCTGACATATCTATAGTAACACAATAACTATAGATATGCAAGCCGGGGACACACGACACGCAGGACCAGGCAAACAACAAATGGCACTACGCAGATGCTCATACACCCACTGCCCACAGCTCATACCCGCAGGCAAACGCTACTGCGCCGAACACGGCAGGCCCACGAGAGGGAGAGGGGCACCGCCACCCAACGGGGGTATGGCGCCCCACACAAGCGGCTCCGCGCCCGATGGCAAGCGGCCATCGACAACGGGGCCGCGCCACTCTGCCCCCGCTGCCACCTGCCCGTTACCCGCGGCCAAGCATGGGACCTCGGGCATAACGACCGGCGCGACGGATACAACGGACCCGAACACGCGAGCTGCAACCGCAAAGCGGGAGCAGCCAACAGCAACCGCATGCGCGAACACTGGAACAAACAGGAACCAACACCCCCGCCGGAAAACTAACGGCGACGGGGTGGGGATGGAACCCCGCCGAACCCCGCCGAGACCGCCGGTGAGGTGACTCGCAAGTTTTTGCGTTTCAAACATTTCAGACACTGAATCGAACAGGAATTATTACGGTTTGGAGGTCATCGTCATGTCCGAGCGTGATCGCACCTTCAATGCCTATAATCTGCCGCTGCTTCGTGATGTGGAGCTTACTGGCGCTTGGGATGTTCCGGCGTTGGCTCCGTGTGATGAGGTGCCGGATGATCTGGTTGGTTTTAATTATGTGAAATCGTTGAGGGGGGGGGGATTTGCGCCGTGATGGCGTGCATTTCTTCCTTGATGATTATCAGTTCGAGCGTGTTTGGCGTCGTCCTGATCTTTATGTGCGGATGTTGGCGCGTTTCTGGTGTGTGTGTTGACCCTGATTTCAGCTTGTATCGGGATATGCCGTTGGCGGTGCAGTTGCATAACGTGTTTCGGTCGCGGCTGATTGGTGCTTTCTGGCAGCGGCATGGGTTGCGTGTGATTCCTACGTTGCAGTGGAGTACGCCGGAGTCGTTTGATTTTGTTTTTGATGGGTTGCCGGAGCGTTCTACGGTCGCGGTGAGTACGGTTGGCGTGCTCACCGATCCGGTCGCCACGGCTTTGTGGAGGCTCGGCATGAGCGAGGCGCTGGAACGGCTCAGACCGAATCTCGTGCTCCTGTACGGCCTGCCCATGCCCGACTTCGACTGGCGGGGCACCGAATGGATCCGATACGAGAACAAGACGATAGAGAGGATGCAGCATGAGGATGCGGGTCTAGCTCAGGCGGCGGAGGCGGAAACGCCGTCTCACCGGGTAGCATGAGCGACAAGGAGCTTGGCGCGGCTCTTGCTGCGGCCAAGGCGGATGTGGAGAACATCGGCGACCGCATGGAGGAGCTGGCCCGGGACAAGGACCGGCCCTCCCCGAACCGCAGCCAAGAGGATTGGGAGGCGGCGAACCGTAGATACTATGCGGAACAGGACAAATTTAGGGCGGCCCGCGACCGTCTGTCTACGCTCCAACAGGAGTCGAACGAACGGGAGGCCAAACGCAACCCGCCGATCGAGAAGCCGTTCGTCAATTCGTATGGCGAGGCCACCGACCGTTACATCACGAGCCCATCCTACGAGCGCGCCCTGAAACGTCAGCAACGGGACGTGGCGAGGAACATGGGCGTGACGCCGCTGCCTACACGTCGAAGGAAGAGGTGATTGGCCATGCCCAGCGGTGGGGCCCGCGCGAAGGCGGGCAGGATGCCCGACCCTTCGTCCGAGGCGTTCCAGCAGCGCGCCGCCGGCCTGTTCGCTCTGCCCGCGAACGGCTACAGGCGGCCTCACCCGAAGTTCCCGCTGCCGCGGTACGTCGTCTGGTTCACGTTCAAGGACGACGACGGCTTCCATCGCGAGCCCGACGACGCGGCTTCGGCGCAGTGGAACGAGCGCGAGCGTGACGTGTGGAACGAATTGTGGCGCTACCCGCAGGGGTATGCGTGGAGCCGCCCGCAGTACAAGTACCTGCAGCACATGGTGGCCCTCTACGTCCGCCAGTACGTGCTGTGCGAGTCTTCCGACGCGAAGGCCGCCGACCGGACGACCTGTGCCGCTACGCGGATTCCATCGGGCTCACCCCTCAGGGGCTGCGGCTGAACGGTTGGCGCATCGTGGCCGACGAGAAACCCCAGCCGCATAGGAAGAGCGCGAAGATAGTCGATTTCCCTGATCCGCGCGACGAATGGCAGTCGATGCAGGAATAAGCGAGGTGTCGTATGGCGGAACGTAGGCAGCTCCAGCCTCGCTGGGCTTCCTGATGGCCGCATGGACTCGCGCCCACTGCGTGGTGCCTTCCGGCTATGACCTCAACAAGCCGTTCAGCCTCGTGGGCTGGCAGTTGGCGAACGCGGTGGACTTCTACACCGTCAAGGCCGGTACGCGGTTCAATGCGTCGCGCCCGTTGCAGGGCGGCGCGTTCCAATGGCGTCGCGGCCAGATCGTCGGCGGCCAGAAGCTAGGTAAGTCGCCGTTCGGCGCTGCCGTGGCCTGTTTCGAGGCCGTGGGCCCCTGCGTGTTTTGCGGCTGGGCCGAAGGCGGCGAGGAGTTCCGCTGCGAGGACTGGGGATGTGGGTGCGGCTTCTCCTACGAGTACCGTCCGGGAGATCCGATGGGCATGCCCAGGCGCACCGCGTTGGTGCAGCTGCTCGCCAACAGCGAGGAGCAGACCGCGAACGTGTACCGGCCTTTGCAGACCATGGTGCGCAACGGCCATCTGGACGACCTGATGAAGGTGCGCGAGGGCTTCATCCGCCTGCCCAACGGCGGGCGCATCGACCCGTGACCGCCTCCGCCCGTTCGAAGCTGGGCAATCCCGTGAACTTCGCCCTGTGCGACGAGTCCGGCGTGTACACGAAGCGCTCCGGCATGTTCGAGGTCGCCGACACCGTGCTCCGTGGCGTCACCGGCATGGACGGGCGCATGCTGGAGCTCACGAACCGTGGGACCCCATGGACGCGAGCTTCGGGCAGGCAACCTACGAGTCGCCGGCGACGGACATCATGAAGTTCTTCCCCCGGCATGATCCGAAACTCGATTTCACCGACAAGGATGATCGGCGGAAGATTCTCGAATTCGTGTACAGGGGTTCGCCGTGGGTGAACCTGGACGCGATTGAGGCGACATGCGAGGAGCTGTTGCCGCGTGACCCGGCGCAGGCGCGCCGTTTCTTCGGCTGCGAGCTCGTGCAGGGCCTCGGCTCCTACATGCCCGAAGCCCTCTACGATGACGGCATCGACGAGCGCCCGTATCCGGCCGACGATACCGAGATATGCCTCGGCTTCGACGGTTCCCAGTCCGGCGACTGGTCGGCGATTCGCGCCGAGACCGTGGGCGGCTACCGGTTCACACCCGTCTACGGCGTGGACAGGCGGCCGACGTATTGGAATCCGGTCGAATGGGAGGGACGTATCCCACGCAGCGAGGTCGATGCCGCCGTTTCCGACCTGTTCAATCATTTCAAGGTCAAGCGATTCTACTGCGACCCTCATTTGTGGGAGTCGCTTATCGATGATTGGAGTGTTCGTTTCGGCGAGGATGTGGTGGTGCAGTGGCCAACGAACCGTACCGGCCGCATGTACGATGCGCTCACCCGTTTCATGACGGACACGACGGACGGCACCACGACCCACAGCGACGACCCGGTGGCGAAACTGCACATGATGGCGGCGCGACGGATCGCCAAGCCAGGCGACAAGTACGTGCTCGGCAAGCCGAGCGAGAATCAGAAGATCGATATAACCATGGCCGACATCCTCGCGCACGAGGCGGCGTCCGATATGAGGGCGCTCGGCTGGAGCGCAGGAGGCTCGCCGGTCATGGTGTACGGCTGGTAAGGAGGCTGTTGTGGAGCTGATACAGGCATCGAGGCTTTCCGACGATGACGCGAAGCTCATCAGGAGCCTCACCTACAGGCTTGCACGACTGCGCAAGCATCATAGACAGTGGATGATTATTATCGCGGACAACAGGTCATCCAGAGCATCGGCATCGCCGTGCCAGCCGAACTCCGCTCGTTCGTTTTTCCGCTGAATTGGCCGCGCATCGTGGTCGATAGCGTCGTGCAGCGCCAGCAGGTCAAATCCTTCTCCATACCGGATGACGACATGGTGTCAAACGAGCTGCGCGAGCTTTGGGAATACAACAACATGGAATCGCAGCAGGTGCTTTTGCACACAGAGACACGCGTGCAGGGCCACGGCTTCGTATGCGTCGGCGCGAATCCGAAGGACAGACGGCATCCACTGATCACCGTCGAATCATCCAGGAACATGATCGCGCGCATCGACCCGCGTACGAGAACCGTCGAATCAGCGCTCCGCGTCTATTTCGACCCTTGGGAGAACGGGACGCCGGACTACGCGACGCTGTACACGCCCGAATACACGCTCTGGCTGGAGAAACAGCACGGCAAGTGGGTCATGACCGGCCGCGACGACCACCACCTCGGCGTCGTCCCTGTTGTGCAGTTCCTCAACCGTCCGCGCGCCGGCGACTTCCTTGGCGAGAGCGAGATGGCCGACGTGGTGCGGCCGACAGACATGGCCGCACGCGCCATCCTCGACCTGCAGATCGCCATGGAAACTCACGCGGTGCCAGGCAAATGGGCGATCGGCGTCACGCACAACGACTTTATCGACGCGAAGACCGGACAGCCGGCATCGGCGATAAAGACCTATTTCAACTCGATGCTCACCTCCAAGAACGCGAACGCGAAATTCGGCCAGTTCACGGCATCTGACCTGTCGAACTTCAAGACGGTCATCGACCTGCTGAGCGAGCAGATGAGCGCCATCACCGGTCTTCCGATGCGTTATTTCGGAATGAACACCGCCAATCCAGCAGCCGAGGGAGCCATCCGCGCCGACGAGCTGAGACTGGTGAAGAACGTCGAGCTGAAGAACGCCGTCGACGGCGATGCGTGGTCGCAGGTCATGGCCGTGGCGCACAAGCTCGCCACCAGCGACGACATTAACGCGAACCTGGTGCGCTGCGACTGGAGGATCCGAACACGCCTACCTACGCTCAGCGTGCTGATGCGATCACGAAGCTCATGGCGTCCGGCATCCTTTCCCGCGAGGGCATGGGACGAGCTTGGCTGGAGCGAGGCCCGCAAGGACAAGGAGCGCGAGTACTTCGCCAAGCAGATCAGCGAATCCTATGGCCAATTCATGAAGGACGTGGACTATGGCGGCGACGATGGCTGGGCAGACGCTTCCGCAGGAGGCGACGGCGCAGAACCGTCTGCTGCGCAGCCGAAGCAACCGGCTGGCCGCGACGGTGCTCAGACTGTGGCATAAGCACGCGCAACCAGACTTCGACGCCGCCTTCGCGGACATGATGCCTGAACTTTTCCGAGTATTGGACACGGCGCAATACCACACCGCCGCCGACGCGATCGCATCGACGCCGAAAATCATGGAACGCTTCGACATGAACGCAGCACACCCGGAATACAAGCCGGACCCATGGCAGTGGGTCGGTGTGAACGGCAACGGCATGGATACCGTGGACACGATGTGGACGGCGATCACCATCGGCAAGCGGGCCGTGTCCAACGGCGCTCCGGTGGACGTGGCCATGGACGCATAGGCGTGACCTTGGTGCTCAGGACGCGCACCATGCTGGCGGACACTCACCGGTCGGCCACAAGCATGACCGCTCGCGGCATCTGCTACCAATCCACCTACGTGCGCGGCCTGACACCGCCGAGCTGCGGAAGATGCGTCATCCTCGCCGGACAGCCATGCGGCAAGACGCCTTTCGAAAGCATCCGCACTGCGACTGCATCGCCGTCTACACCGGTCCTAAAGCACCGGCAAACGCATGCACCAGTCCGAACGAATACCTCGATTCACTGGACGAAGGCCAGCTCGCCAAAGTCCTTGGCGGAAGGGCCACGCCCGAGCTACACGGACGGAGCCGACCTCAACCAGCTGGTTAACGCCCAACGCGGCATCCGCACCGCCCAGATCGACGGGCGGAACATCAAGTACACGACCGAGGGCACCACGCGCCACGGACTCGCCGCATCACGCATGATCGACTCCGGATACGCCAAGGAATTCATCAAGAACGGCGGCCGGTACACAAAGGCCGACAGGCCGCGTCTCATGCCCGAGACCATTTACGCACGCTGCGGCGATGATCATGAGAAGGCCTTGGGCATGCTCTACAAGTACGGCTGGATCCTCTAGCCGAAATCGAATTTTTCACCGGCATCGCGATGGTGTCGGCGCCGGCACGCGATGTGACGGCCAAGGAAACCACAAGGAGAAAACACAATGCATAGGAAATGGTGGAATCTCATCCGCATCCGCACCATCGAGACCGGTGCCGAACCGGGCGGCGGAGAGCCGCCGCAGCCTGAGCCGCCGCAATCCGACCCACAGGCGAATACCGGCGGCGAGCGACGAGAAGCTCGGCGAACACGGCATGACCGCGCTCAAGAACGAGCGCCGGGCCAACAAGTCGCTGCGCGAACAGCTCGCCGCCGCGAACGCCAGAATCAAAGAGTTCGAGGATCGCGACAAGACCGACGCGGAAAAGGCCAGCGAGAGGATCGCCAGCCTGGAGAAGTCCAACACCGGCAATGCCGCGAAGGCACTGCGATACGAAGTCGCCGTCGACAAGCAATTGCCGAAGGTCTTGGCGGAACGTCTGCAGGGATCCACTCGCGAGGAGCTGGAAGCCGATGCGGACAGCCTGCTGAAGCTCGTCAGCGTGCAGAACAAGCCGAACGTCAAGCCCGACCCGAGTCAGGGCAAGGGCGGCGACCCGAAGCCGCACAGTCTCTCCGAAGCCATTTCCGCATATTACAAGTAACCGATTCCTTAGGAAGGAGACAACCTTATGGCTGTCACTCTCGCAGAGGCGAAGAACAACGCCCTCGAAGACTACGACCCTTTCGTCATCGACGAATTTCGAAAGTCCAGCGTCATCCTTGATTCCCTCATCTTCGATGATGCCGTGAACCCCGCAGGAGGCGGCGCGACGCTCGACTACTCCTACCGTCGGCAGGAGACCCAGCCCACCGCCGAATTCCGCGCCATCAACACGGAATACTTGCCGAGCACTACCACGACCAAGAAGTACAGCACCACGCTCGCCGTGCTCGGCGGCGCTTTCGAGATCGACCGCATCCTCGCGAACATCGGTCCGAAGGGATCCGACGAGGTGACCCGCAACATCAACGACAAGGTGAAGGCCGCGATAACCCTGTTCCAGGATACCGTCATCAACGGCGATACCGGTGTGAACGATAAGGCCTTCGACGGCCTGGACAAGGCGCTCACTGGCTCAAGCACCGAGATGAAGCCCACCTCCGACACCTACGACTGGACCGACCTCGAAGGAGAGAAGGGCAACAAGGCCATCGACACGCTCGACGAGTTCCTCGACCTGCTTGACGGCACGCCGACCATCGTGGTTGGCAACAAGAAGGCTCTTGCCCGCGTCCGTGCATGGTGCGCCGCACCAGCATGTACGTGCGCGAGCCGATCGATGGTCTCGTCAACGCGGACGGCCGTCCGATCAGCCGCGAATCCTATGGCGGCATCCTCTTCGCCGATGCCGGAGAGAAGGCCGGCAGCAACGATCCGATCATCCCCATCGCCTCAGACGGCACCACCAGCCTGTACGCGTACCGCGTCGGCCTGGACGGCTTCTGCGGCATCACCACCACCGACGGCACCCTCGTGAAGACCTGGCTGCCTGACTTCACCCAGCCGGGCGCAGTGCATCGCGGCGAGGTCGAACTTGGTCCGGTCGGTGTCGCATTGAAGGCCACCAAGGCCGCTGGCGTGCTCCGTAAGATCAAGGTCAGGTGATCATGATGTGGCGAATCGAAGCTCCGAATAATGAGTACAACGGCGTCACCGCCGGCGTGACCTTCGTCGGTGGCGTCGGTGAGACCGACATGGATCCGTCCGACTATTTCCAGCGTCACGGCTACACAGTGGCCGAGGTGCAGGCCGACGAACCGAGCAAGGTCGCCGACGCCGCGAAGCCGAAGAAGAAGACCAGTGCGAAGGATGGTGAATGATGAAGGAGACCACGAACGGACGTCACGAGGGCATGATCCCGGCAAGCGCGGTGTATGTGCCGCAGCCGGGCGGCGCAGCTAAGCCGCTCGATACGGTGCTGTCCGGCATGCCCGCCAAGCAGGCTGCTGCGGTGAGGGACGCCACCACAGGTCAGGAGGTGGCCACCATCAACGCTTTGCTGACCAGCCTGCGCAACGCCGGTATCATCGCGAAGTGATCCCATGACATGGGCGCAAATCGACGATGTCGCGGTCGAACTCGGCCGCGACATCGCCTTCGACAGCACCGAAGGCAGGCAGATCGGGAAATGCTCCGCCGCGCCGAAATGATGATCCGCAACCGCATCCCAGTGCTGGACGAATGGTGCAGGGACGAGAGATATCAGGAGACCGTCATCGAGGTGGAATCCGCCGCCGTCGCACGCAAGGCGCTCAACCCTGAGGGCGTGAGCAGCACCATGCTGCAGATCGACGACGGTAACATGCAGACCAGCATCGACAGCTCGCGCAGTCGCGGCGAGATCTCCATCCTCGACGAGGAATGGGACATGCTGCTGAAACGTGTCAGCAGCGATCTCGCTACGGCGGTCATCGCTCCGGAACCCGTGGCCATCCCGCTGCCGCACTACCCCTACGACTACTGAGGAGGTTGACATGCCAAGCATGGCACCTCTCATCGGAGCCCTTCCGAAACTACGCCAGATGGCCGAAAGCCTCATGACCGACCAGTGCGTCGTCACCCGCCCCGGAGCCACCACAACGGATCCGGACACTGGACTGCCGAACACCGGCAAGGAACAGGTGTACGAAGGCAGCTGCAAGGTGCAGACCAGCGGCGGCCTCGCCAGCGAGCAGACCGAAGGCAACACGGCCCAAGCCATGGGCGCCGTCTCGTTGGTCTGGTCTTTGTACGTGCATTTTCCATATGGCACTCCAGGCCTTCGCACCGGTGACGTGGTGGAAGTCACAGAATCCGCCAATCCGCTGCTCGCCGGCAGGCGGCTCAGGCTCGTCTCACCTCAAAGCGAGAAGACGCACGCCACAGCCTGCCGTTGGAACGTGAAGGAGGACGCATGAGCGAACTGTTCGACGCTTCACAATTGACGACCTTCGGTGACGTGCTGCTCGCCAAGGGCGTGGCTCGCCGCGCCTTGATCTCCGCTTCGGTGAAGAAGGGCGCGCAGAACGTCAAGAACTCGATTCGCGACGACCTGAAAGGCTCAGGCAACAAGGCGTTCCGCAGCATTCCGATCACCTACACGGTGAGCGAGACGCCCGGACGCATCACCGCCGAGATAGGCCCCACCAAGGCGGAGCGGGTTCGCTCGCGAACATCGCGTTCTTCGGCACCGCGAGGTGGTGGAACGCACCGGTTCTACGAGCATGGCGAGGAAGAGCTTCCGAAGCTCGCGGAATACGTGGCGCGTGCCGCAGTGGAGGGATTCTAGTGCAGTCGATAATGACCCTGTCGAACACGATCCTCGACCATGTGCCAAAACCTGCGGATGGGTGGAAGGTCTTCAAACAGACCACGCCAAGACCGACGGAGAAGCCGCCGTGGGTGATCGAGACGGTCACCACGAACGGCCACATCGTCGGCGAGACGCAACATGTGCATTGCGGCATCGGCACACTGCAGGTGCGCATTGTGAGCACCACCACCGATTCCGTCAACGTGCTGGCCGATGACCTCATGATTCCAGCCTTGGCTGGAAAACGGTTCGTCGCGCAGGGTTTCGATACCGGCTGTCTGACGTTGTTCTCCGATTCCGGCGCATATGCCGCAGGATTGACTGCGGAGGATACGAGCCTGCTCTATCAGGTGCGCCTATTGACTTTCAAATTCAACTGGTCACGCATGTGACCCCAAATATTTAAGGAGGAGTCATGGTTTTGACTCTTGGAACGGAAGTTCCTTCCACACCGGCGGACGGTCTGGTCAACACGATCTGGGTGCCGTCCATCAAAAACATCCAGAAGCCGACCGCTGCAGAGATCAACGCCGGAACCGACCTGAGCAACTACGTCACTTTGGGCGGCTGGTCGTGCTCGCCGTCGCAGGATTCCATCTCCGACCAGCGCGAGAACAGCGCGCAGGATTACGAGAATCCCGGACGTAAGAAGATCAGTGGCCCGAGCATCGAGGTCATCGACAACACCAACACGTCGCATTCCACGCAGAACGCGGCAATGGAGACTTTGATCGAGGGCGCGGAGGGATATTTCGTGCGACGCTACGGCAAGCAGACGGATCAGACTTTTGTCGCCGGCGACAATGTGAACGTGTACGCGGTCCGCATCGGCATGAGCGCCAAGATGGCGATCGCCGCGAACAGCGTGCTGCGCAGCAAGGTCAATTTCTCCGTCCGCGCTCCCGGCTGGGCGGAGAACGTGAAGGTCGCCTGATTGATTCTTCCCGCACCGGACTTTCATCCCTTTCGCCGGTGCGGGACCCTCTTTTCTCTTTTCCGGCAAAGGAACATGAATATTAGAGCGAAGGAACACATATGCTTAAAGTCACCAGGCGCACGCGTGAGGTCGATATTATCCTCAACCAGCAGACCGCCGAGGACATCGCCAGATTGGGTGATGCGTTGGCCGAGGAGACCACGCGCGAACAGGTCACGGAGGTTGGGACTAACCGGCAAGCTAAGGCCACCGCCAAACGCATAGAACAGCTCCGCGAACAGGCGGATGCGGAGACATTGAAGCTCACGTTGCGGGCGTTGCCGGTCAGCAAGTGGGCGCAGGCACTGGCCGCGCACCGCAATAAGAACGGCACGAACGACATGTTCGGCACCGCCGCCGCGGCATTGCCTCTCATGCTTGACTCCGCGACCATCGGCGGCAAGCCGGTGGCCGACGAGGACAAGACCGAACAGGCGTGGCGCAATCTGTTCGACGAACTCACCGATGGCCAGTTCACGCCGCTATGGCGGGCCATCGCCGAACTGAACGGCACCGCAGCGGACCCAAAAGCGGCATTCGACCTCGCCTCGAAGGTTCTCCACAATTAGTCGAGGATCTGCGCATCTGCCGCCAGCTCGGCATCTCTTATAAGCGTTTCATGGGCTGGCGTCCGAGCAGGGGCGATGAGGTCGAATGGGATGAGACGGAGCGTAATTGGATGCGCTCGTTGGCGGAATACGAACGGTCATTGTGCCCCATGTGCGGTTTGCCTCGTTCGATCTGCCAAGACCCGAAGGCCGAACTCACCCTGCATGCCGAAACCAGCGTCTGCTGGGCCACCGCGCACATGCAGCAGGCCATGAAACGGTGGACAGAGGCCAACGGCAATGGCAATCCGGCCGCGAACGCCTGGTGGCGCATTTGACCTGATTTTTGGAGGATGCTTTGGCGGAGAACAAGAACATCGTCATCCGGTTGATGGCGGACACAGCCTCATATGAGGCTGCGATGACCCGTGCCGGAAGCACCGCGAAGACGGTCGCGTCCGGTATGGAGAACACCGGCCGCAAGTCCGCGCTCATCGCCAGTGGCATGACCGCCGCAGGGCTGGCCGTGGCCGCGTTCGGCGTGGCTGCGGTGAAGATGGCCGCGGACTTCGACCAGCAGATGAGCACCGTGCAGGCGAACACCGGCGCGACCGGCGCACAATTGGACCAGCTGCGTGCCGCCGCCATCGAAGCCGGAGCTTCCACGGTTTATTCTGCTTCGGATTCCGCTGATGCGATCAATGATCTCGGCAAGGCCGGCATGAGCGTCACGGATATTCTCACTGGCGGCTTGTCTGGCGCTTTGAATCTGGCCGCGTCCGATGGAATGGCTGTTGGGGATGCCTCCGAATACATGGCCAACGCGTTGAGCATGTTCCATCTGAAGGGGTCTCAGGCTTCCCAGGTGGCCGATACTTTGGCGGCTGGCGCCGGCAAGGCCGTCGGCAATGTCTCCGATTTCGGCGAGGCGTTGAACAATTGCGGCGCGCAGGCGAACAGTTTCGGCATGAACATTCAGGAGACCACCGGCGTACTGGCCCTGTTCGCGCAGAACGGCACCATTGGTGCCGAGGCCGGCACACAGCTGAACAGTATGCTGATGAAACTGGCCGCGCCGTCCACCAAAGCGTCCAACACGATGAAGGAATTGGGTATCAGCGCCTATGATGCTCAAGGCCATTTCGTCGGCATGGCGAATTTCGCCGGCCAATTGCAGAAGGCCGAGAAGGGCTTGACCGACGAACAGCGCAACCAGGCGAACGCGACCATCTTCGGCAGCTACGCGATCAAGGCCGCGAACTACCTGTACGAGGCCGGCGAGTCCGGTGTCAACAAGTGGACGAAGGCCGTCTCCGAAAGCGGTTATGCCGCCGAGCAGGCGGCTGCGAAGAACAACAATCTCAAGGGTGATCTGGAGAATCTGGGCGGCTCCATGGAGTCTCTGATGATTTCCGTTGGCGAGGGCGCTCAGGGGCCTTTGCGCAAGATGGTGCAGGGCTTGGATACGCTGGTTGACGCGTTCGCCGGTTTGCCGTCCGGAGTGCAGCAGACGCTCGTGGTCATGGCGTCACTTGCGGGCGTGTTCGGCGCGGTGCACAAGGCCGCAGGCAATCTCAACGGCAGCACCAGCACCATGGCCAACAACATCGGGCTTGCGATAGACCCGATCCAACGAGTCAAAACCGCGCTGGCTTCCGCGCAGACCGCATTCCAGATGTTCAAGGCGTCCTCGATGAGCGCTTCCGAACAGATGGAGGCGTTCGGCACGTCCGCGTCCAAGGCGGAGTTGAAGACCGCTGGGTTCAAGGCTGTAGGCAGCAGCGTCATCGACCTGCTCGGCGGCCCGTGGGGCGTCGCGATCACTGCGGCAACGGCGGTCCTCGGAGCGTTCATCTCCGAACAGCAGAAAGCCCAGGAGCGGTCCACGCAACTGTCGAACGCCCTGCAGGAGGGGGCCTCCGCCGCGCAACACTACGAGAAGGCGCTGTCCGACTCGTCCGGCGCGAGGGTCACCGACAACTGGCTCGGTCGTCTCATCACCGGCTACGACAACGTGTGGCAGGCCATCGACAAGGTCGGCATCAAACACAGCACGTATATCAAAGCCATCCAAGGCGAGAAGACCGCCGTCAACGAAGTCTACAAGGAGCTTGACGCCTACCGCACCCAGCTCGCAAACCAGGGCGGCCTGTTTACCGGCAACGAGTACAGGGTTGTGCCAACAGCCTCACTGAGCTCCAAAACGGCTACAAGGAAAGCCAAATCTCGGCGGCCAACCTCGCGCAGGCCGAAAAAGAATCCACCCAGCAAGCATCGACAAGACAGGAGCGCTCCTGTCGGGAGCAGACGCGGCCAGCCAATCCGCCGACAACGCGCAGGAAGCGGCCAGCGCCGACGACATCCTCGCCGAAGCGTTCGGCGCCACTACGGACGCCGTCAGCGACACCGCCAGCGCGCTGTCCGAAGTCATCGACGCGATGCAGACCTACTACGGGTTCGCCATCAGCTCGTCCGACGCGCAAATCGACCTCGCCAACAAGATCTCCTCGGCGAACGACACCATCAGTCAGAACGTCAAAACCCTCGACCTGAACACGGAAGCCGGACGCGAGAACCAAAGCGCCCTGAACGACATCGCCGACGCGGCGCTCAAATGCGCCAAAGCCCAAGCGCAGAACGGAGACAGCCTCAACGACATCTACCCGAACATCGACAAGGCACACGACGCGTTCACCCAACTCATGCAATCCCTCGGCAAAACACCGGAGGAAGCAGAAGCCGCCGCACAAGCCTACGGACTCACACGCGACGCGGTCGACGAACTCGTCAACAGCCTGCAGAACACCCCCGACTCGAAAACCATCGAAGTCACAGTCACCGGCGACGCCGTCGCCAAATTCGAACAGGTCAAACTCGCCGCCGAAGAAACACCGGACGGCAAACACGTCACCATCAGCGGAGACAACACCGACCTGATGAAGAAAATCGCCCAAGCCACAAACGCCAAAATCGACCCCAAAACCGGCACCCTCACCCTGGACAGCGACCAATACATGATCGCCCTCGCCATCGCGAACGGAGCCAAAATCGACGACAAGACAGGCTACCTCAAAGGTGACAATTCCGATGCGATGAACAAATTCCTCCAAACCCAAGGATGGAAACTCAACGACAAAGGATTCATCGTCAACGCAGACGGCTCACCCGCCATGAGCATGCTCACCAACCTGAGCAACTACCAGATCGCCGACAAATATTTCCAAATCCACGGAACCTACGTCGACGAATCAGGGGGCACATACTCATCCAGCGGATACCGTCCGAAAAACGCCACAGGCAACATTCCGACAGGAGCCACCGGCGGCCTCTACGACGCGACCGATTCCGATACGCCAACGGAGCTACGCCTTCAACGGCTACGTCGACCCGAAATGGGCGCCAGGCACCGCGACCAGCGACAGCGTCTACCTCGACAACGGCCGCATCGCACGCGGCGAATACGTCGAAAACGCGCTCGCCACCAGCTATTACGGCGTCGACTTCATGGACGCGCTGAACCGGCGCGCCATCCCACGCGAAGTGTTTGCCACAGCCAATCAGATGACAGGCAATCAGGTCAGCGTACAGGTTGATACCGCTTCCGTGGTGGCGGCGATAACCAGTCTGCACAATGATCTTGGCGCGATTATCAGCGCCGCGTCCGATGATTCGACGGTCAGCGACCGTGACTTGGGGAGGTTGATCCGCAAATATGCGCGAGCTTGAATACGCGTCGCATGATGGCACGGTCATCGACCTCAACACTGATAGTCTGTGGGTCGCCGATTTGCAGGAAATGCGCGGATACGCATGGACGTACACGCTGGCCACTCGCGGCATCAAATCGGTGAGCAGAAACGCTTCGACGGCGAAAATGACCGTCCGCACCACGGATCCGTCAAGATTGGACGTGGCTCAGACGGCTTTCGATTCGGACGTGCAGGCCGTTACGCCAGGCACGTTGACCGTTGATGGCGAATGGTTCCAGCGGGCGTATGTCGTCGGTTCTTCTCTCGGTCTGGTGCCATGGCCGGAATACGCGCAAGTCGATTACACGATTGTCCTTTGCGATGGCGTTTGGCGTCGCGCGATGCCGGTGCAGCATTTCTTTCCGATGACGGCAGGCACCGGTGCGCAGATTGACCTTCCACTGGACTTGCCGACCGATTTGGCTCCGTCGAAAATCGCCTTGACGGTGAATAATCCGATCGGCAAGGCCGCTGAGTTCACTGCGGTCATTTTCGGCCCTTGCGTCAACCCGTCTTTCCAGATTGGCGGCAACACTTACGCGGTTGATGTGACAGTGCCGGAAGGCGGTCATATGTCACTGTCGGCCACCGGCTTGCGGAAGACGATAACGTTGACGGCCGAAAACGGCGACGTTTCGGATGTTTTCGACAAGGGCGTTCGCGGCAACGGCAGTGGAAGCGGCTCGTATGTTTTCGAGCCGATACCGGCAGGAGATTCGCTGTTGACGGTTTCCGGCAATTATGGCATCGATTTGACCATGTTTGACGTTTCTGGAGGTGTGCCATGGCGGACGTTATCATCGCAGACGGCAAGCTGACGCCACATGCGAGCGTATCGCAGGTGACGTTGGATTGGGCTTGCGGCACGGACGAAAACGATTTCGAACTGACCATCGATGACGCACTCGCTCCGAACATTTCACAAGGCTGGTATTTTTGGCTCGATGGAAGTGATGTTGGAGGCCGAATAGTCGATCGTCGCGTGTCCGTCACCGGAGGAACTTCCACGACAACCTGGATCGGCCAATCGTGGACTGGCATGTTGGCGGCGAAGATATTGCAGCCGGACGCGAATCAGGATTACCTGACCGTCTCCGGCAAGCTGCCTGACATCCTCAAAAACCTTTTGAAGCGCATCGGTTTGGATTCGGTTTTCACCGTCGATTCCTCCGATGCTTCCACTCTGTCGAATTGGATGTTCCAGAATCCACGCTACGTGGACGCCTACACAGGATTCCGCAATCTGCTCGCATCCTGCGGCAGACGCCTCGACTTCCAAGCCAAGGATAATCACATCCTGCTTGGCATCACGCCGGTCGGCATCATCACCAACACGATCGACTCCGACTTGGTGGATTTCAAGGCCGAGACCAACCGTCGCGCGGTGAATCATCTCATCGGCCTTGGCTCGCAGGAGCTCAAGAACCGTCTGGTGGTCAATTATTTCGCGGATGCGACCGGCGTGGTGAGTCAGACACAGACGCTCGTAGGCGCTGACGAAGTATGCGCCACATACGACTATTCCAACGCGGATTTGTCCACGCTGCAATCCGAGACGAAGAAGCATCTGCAGGAATTGCAGACCGGTGGTTCGGTCGAGGTGTCGTTGTCCGATGAGTCGGCGACGGTCTGCGCGTGGATGACAAGATTGTTGCGGCGGATCATGCTTCCGGCGTCAACGTCACCGCCGTGGTGACGAAGCGGATCGTGAAAATCGATTCCGGGATTTTGGCTTCGACGTTCGAGGTCGGACTGCCGGTGCAGTCGGCGAACGCGAACTATTCCGGTTCTTCCTCTTCGTCTTCGGGTTCGACCGGTGGTGGCGTGTCTTTGACGGCTGGCCGTGGCCTGTCGATTTCAGGCGGCACGATCAACGCGGAGGTCGCTTCCGAGGATTTGGATGCTGTCAGGCAGGTCGCCGAGTCGGCGAACAAGACGGCTTCCGGTTTCGCGGCGCAGATCGGCAAGGCGAATCAGACCGCCGAGGATGCGAAGAACGTCGCCGATGCGGCCAAGAGTGTGGCCGACAGTGCGAAGTCGGGCATGATGACCGATGACGAGCGGTCGAAGCTCGCTTCGGTCGAACGGGGTGCGAACGCCTACACGCTGCCGAAGGCGTCCACGGACGTGTTGGGCGGCGTGAGGGTGGACGGTTCCACGATCGTGAGCGTGGATGGTGTCATCAGCGCGCATGTCGGCGGCGGCGCTTCCGGGAGGGTCGTGTTTCCGGTCGGCTATGTGGTGATGAACACGACCGGCGTTGACCCTTCCGTTGATTTCGGTGGCACGTGGAGGCAGTTGCCTTCGCTTGGTTGTTTTACGTTTGAAAGGATAGGCTAGTGAAATCTGACGGTTACTCGAAGTACGTGTGCGACAAGTGCGGCAAGACCGCTTATGTCGCCGCTGGTGACACTGAGGCGCGGGAATGGTTCACCGTGCGCCGCTATTCGGCTGGCAAGGCGACCCGCATCGCGGATGATGTGACGCCTGACATCTATGAATTGTGTTCCAAATGCAATACGTCTTTCATGACGTTCATGCAGCAGGATGACGCTTCGTTTGAAGCATGGTTGAAGGAGGTCGGACAGTGACCATCGAACTGGTTGACGGCAAGGCCGGAGTTGCGCACATCTCAAGTGAGGACAAGGCGATCATCCATCAGGCCAAGTTTTCTAAGTCTGATGTGGTGTTCGACTGGGGTGACGCGTTCAAGTGCACGATGGGCAGTGCGAACAAGGCCACCATCGGTACTGGTTGCGCGTCGATACAAGGCTTGGACTGGCATATCACGGCGGCGGAATCGGTGACGATCTCCAACGGGTCGCAGGGCATGAAACGCAATGACATCATTTGCGCGCATTACCATCGTGATTCCTCGACCGGCGTGGAAAAGGTGGAGTTGGTCGTGTTGAAGGGCACGCCGAACGCGACGGCTGCCGCTGACCCGACCATTCCGTCAGGGAAGATATTGTCCGGCGCGGTTGACGCGTACATGCCGCTGTGGCGTATCCCGCTTGACGGCATCACGGTCGGTACGCCGGTGCGCCTGTTCACGCAGAGGGGGGCTTTGTGGGATTCCGTAACCCAGACATGCCAACTGAAATTTCAGGACACCTCATCGTTCGTTCCGTTTGCTTATGGCGCTTCGAACACCATCACGGTCAAAGACGGTCTGATTTTCGTGGACCTGTCTTCGTTCCGAAGCACCGTGAAAGTCGGCGATTTCACTGTCTGGCTGTTCAAAGCGGGCGTGAAGCCCTCCAAGAAGATCAGTCTTGGGTGCGTCGCGAACGTGACCGGTGCCGCGTATGGCAAACAGGCGGACTGGAATACTGACGGGTCGGTGACGATTGTCGGAGGCGTGGGCTCGTCCGATATCGTCCAATGCTTCCCGAGGATCATTCCGGTGCCCGATGGTGTGGAATTCGTCTAGGCCGTCATCCAACAGCCGTGCGCCGTGGAATAGGCGGATTTCGGGTCGCCCAGCATCTGCACCTTCCCGTCACGCATGACAAGCAGGCTGAAACAGCAGGACGGGAACGCGATGATGCTCTGATCGGCGAGCGGACGGAACGCTTCAGGGATGGTCTCAACCGCCATCGAGTAGTTCTGCTGTCCACTGACGGTGAACTTGACGTTGCCGTTAATCGTGACGATGCGTCCGACGCGACATAGAGTGAGGCGGTCGTTCGTATACGGCGGTTTCCATTGCTGGGTTACGGAAAGCTATTCAGCCGGCCATACGCCTTGCCACAGGTAATGGTGGTCGACAATCAACGTCCCGAACACGCTGATTCGCCCATCGGATGAATCAGCGCTGCCGCAACGTCACCACCATGACTGACTGAAGTCATGATTGCGTCAACTGATGATGGCCTGAATCCATTCGCAATGGTCTCATTAGCGGTCACATTGTAAAGATTCTTCAATGTGGATGTTGGACTTGCGCTGACTGTCGCAATCACAAGCCCATTGCGTTTTCGCAATCGCAGGGTATCGCCAAAAAACGGGAAAGGCTGCCGTTCAAGGATTACGGAATGCTATTAAAAATGGATTTCCACGATTCCACCTGTGACAGTAATTTCAGGACCAACGAGCAGATTGACCGTTCCATCAGGTGTAATCGATACTTGGACCGAACGCTGCAGGTATGACGGGTGGATGAATGGAATCGCCACTGTCGTTCCGGACGACAGTGTGGCTCTGCCATTCAAGGACTTGATCGCATTTGGGTTAGATACCTTACCGATTGGGTATATTCCGCCATTACTGTTGCCGTTGCCGTTGCCAAATGGGAGGGTTACGGAAAACTATCCTCATGGGATCGGATAGCAGAGCGAGCCGACGCAATTCTGATTGCTGCCAGCGGCTCCCATGTTCGCGCATCGGATGGTTCCGTTCGGATTGACGCTGAGCATTCTCGCCGTCTGCCCGTTCGTCACGCACATCATCGCATTGACTTCAACCGGAGGCACAGTTCAGCAGGCAGCTTGTATTCGCATTGAACGGCATCCCAACTGCCATTACCGATATTGCCGGAATATTTGACCAGCATCATCATGCCGGTACGGATGACCGTGAAGCCCCTCGCATTGTACAGGGTTACGGAATGCTATCAGCAGGTCAATATGAGTTTCTGCCATGCTTTCTGCATGTCCTTGAGGAGCTCAGATCGGGCTTCAAATAATATCTGGCGGTGGTTTGGATGTCGGAGTGTCCGAGCTGTCGTGCGACCACGCTGATGTCGGTTCCGGCCTTGATCGCCAACGTGCCGAACGTGTGGCGTAGGTTGCGTGGAGGCACGCAGGGCAGGTTCATGCGCCTGCACCAACTGCGGTAGTGGTTCGCCACTTGGTTCGCGTTCAGACTGCCGACCAGTCGGCCGGTCTTTGTGCCGTGGCGTAGTTCCGCCAATCGTTTGACCGCGAACCGTGGCAATGCGACGGTTCGTCGGCTCAGATCGGTCTTCGGTTCGGTGACGGTCTCATGGCCTGCCACCCATTGCACCGACCTTTTCACCGTGACGGTGCCGCGTCGCAAGTCCAAGTCGGCCCATTCGACGCCCACGCTTTCGCAGCGTCGCAATCCGGCGCACACGGACACCAATAGCCATGCTTCGAGCGGATGCCCGTAGAAGCCTTTCAACAGTCTGCGTACTTCCGACGCGGACAGTACTTGCGGCTCGTAGTGCCGTAGTCGTGGCAGGCGTATCTCGCGTCTGGTCACGTCGTTGTCGGTCAAACCGCGTTTGAACGCGAGTCGCAGTATCGAGCGGAACACCGCGTAGGCCTTGCGTGCCGCTCCCGGCTTATCGAAGGAGTCCAACCATGATTCGATGTCCGCCATGCTGATCGAGTCCATGTCCCTTCCGCTCCATTGCGGGAGGATATGGCAGTTCAGGGCGCTTTCGTAGCTACTTTGGTGCATTCGCGGAGTTTCGAACATGAGGGTTTCCAAACGGTGGTTACGAATGTGTCGAAAAGCATTGGTCCCTTTCCAATTCCGTTGGATAATCCCACACATCGTCATGTTGCCGTTGGGTGGGCGTGTGTGTGTGGGTTTTCTCATTGTTCCATATCCCTGTTTTCTAGGAGGATGTTTTGACTCAGATTAATTTCGATTTCGGCCATCCAAGCGCCGATGGCGTCGCGGTTTTGGCCGGCGACTGGTGCATGTGGTGCCGACAGGCCGGTTCAAGGTCGGCAAGCGCATCGTCGTGCGCGACTCTTTCGACGTGCGACTGTCGGAAACCGGCACTGCCACCGTTGATGTTACGCCGACCGACAACACGTTCGCCTACGAGGTGACGGTAGGCGAATCGCCGGACGCCTGGCGTTTCGTCCGATGCGTGCAGGTACCGAATTCGAGCACGCCCGTGGCGTTCGCCGATCTGGTCGATGTGGACGCGAGTACTCTGGCCCCGGCACCCAATTCCGGTACGCGCTGACGTATCTGCTTGCTTCTTCCCTGTCCGAGGCGCAGGCCATGTCAGCGGCGAATCCGGGTCAGATGGTGTTTTATCCGGAGGGTCAGGCCAAGACGGTGGCTTCCCAGATTCTGGAGGATTTGACTGATACTCGCGCCGTGGTGGAGTCGCAGTCGGCTGCGGCTGCTCAGGCGGCTAATGCGGCGCAGGCTTCGGCTGCCGGTGCGCAGGCGGCGAGCGTGCAGGCGGCGGATGCCGCTCAGGCCGCGTCCGACGCTTCACAGGCCGCCAGCGCGCAGGTGACGGCGGTGGCCGACAGCATCACCGAATCGAAGACGGTCGTGGAATCACATGCGAATGACGCTTTGACGGCGATTGACGAGGCGGTGAAGAGCGTGAAAGATAAGGTGTCCGACGTGTCTGGCGAGGACAGGACGGATACCATGCCGACCGATTCCGCCGATTCCGCCTCCTCTCAGGAGGCGTGACAAATGGTTGTACTGCTCAACGGCGTGAAAGTCGGCCTCCCGTATATGCCAATAATGGCCAGCCGGTCTTCTGGAACGCGCTTTACGACGGCGTGCAAGTATGGCCGCCAGCCGCCGAAACACTCGTGGACGTGTGGCTCAAACCGGTCGATTTCACCTCTCAGGCGCTCTATGCCGACCATCCGGAAGTCAAGGTGGCCGCTCAGAAGGTTTTCGCCGACGGTCACATCGAAGACGCATCCTTGACGCTTTCCACGGCTGATTCCACCGTGGCGAGCATCAATGCCGGCACGGTGAGCTTCGTTTCCGATTCGTCGAATTTCCTCACCGTCCTCAAACAGGACGCTTTCAACGCCTGCCACGTGTCGATTGCCGAAGGCGGCAAGACGTTGGGTGCCAAGCAGATCCTCGTCCAGCCCGACCAGCCTTCGACGGTTCCGGTCGGCAGCCTGTGGTGCCGCACCGAGAAACTGCACAATGGCCTCAAGTATTACACCGGCGCAGTCGGCGATGATGCGAACGTGATGTGCTTCCTTATCGACCGTATCCGCGAAATATGGCGCAAGGAATGGAATGGTTGGAAGCTTTTGACGGGAAAGGAATTGGAGAATCATGCAGAGGATTAACTTGTATCCGTCACCATTGACGCCATTGGTCAATGATGGGACAGGCGACATCACGCACGGCGATTATGATGTCGCAATCGACAATCTTGAGGCTGGCACTTATGTTTTCGCGGCTGACATTCAAAACAGTGGGACTCAAACCGGCATTAATGTAATGTTGTTCGATTCTGGCTGGAACCCCCTTTTCTCTTCCGACAAGATTGGTCACGTCCAGACGACTTTCACATTCAAAAAGCCAGACCGTGTTCGCATTCGGGCATTCCAGAACGGTGTGACAATCAGCAATGTCATCGTGGAGCGCGCCGACACGTACGCTCTCACTTCGGGGGGGGGCTTCCGAGCTTCTTCACCGCGCAGAACGCGCCGTACTAGCCCCGTCAAGGCGGGTGGGCGATGATCGTTCGGAATATGGCGAAGACCACCAAGACCATCGTATCGAACGGCAATTCATTCCCCGGCACCGTGGAAGGGCGGACCTACACGGCGACCGAGGACAATCAGCTCTTGCGGTTGTGGGGCAACATCGTCATTCCATCGCTGACGGGCGGATACATATGTTCGGCTGTCATCGAGGATGTGCAGGGGCGTGTGGAGCCGACGAGCGACGATGTCACGTTCAGCGGCGGTTCGGCAATCACGAAGAACCTGCACCTGTGGAGCAAGGGATTGCTCATGGGCGCCGGTGCGAAGGTCATGCTCGCATGCCGAGGAATCTTCTCGGACGACGATTGGACTGTCCTTCAGACGGTCGGCGTCAACTGCTTCGACAAGGATACGGCAATCTACTAGCCTCATCAGTTGGGGGTGGCCGCGTGAGAATCAGGAATCTTTATGATCCGCCGACCCTGAAGGACCGTGATCCGGTGGTGCCGTGGGCTCCGAATTATAAGAACGCCTCGTCGAAGATCACCGACGAGGGCTGTGAGATAACCGTCACCGGCGAAGATACTGGCTGGTTGTATCCGCCAGAACCAAGGCCTGATGGACTGGCTAACGTTGCGTGGCAGAAAAAGGACGGCTCGTATCTCATCGGCACTAGGAACAACTTGACTGTGCCGACACCTGTTGGCGTGACGGTGCTGACCCGCCTGTGTGGTTTCAATGACGGTTCGCTCATAACCCTGCTGCAGAACGCCGGATTGCCGCTCGTGTTCGCCGCCGTTGACCACCCGTATTAAACCAACCACAGCCCCGCCACGTGCGGGGCTTTCCCATAAGGAGATGTAATGTGCTGCAAAATTTCCTAGCCGGTTTCGGTGGGGTGGGTGGCGCGTGCGCCATCATCACGCTCGGACTTAGAGTCTGGCCGGGCGCTTTGGACGCGTTGGCGACCGGCCTGTACGCGCACGTGCAACCGGAACGCCTGCCTTACGATTCGCCGCTCTCCCAGCATTTCGCCAAGACGCGACAACTCGGCGAACGCACCGCGAAATTCGACGACCGTATGGACGAGCTCTGCCGGGACACGATCAAAAACACGATCATCAGTCTGATTTACGGCGACAAGGACACCGACCACAGCGAGGCCGTCAGCTACGAGTTGTCGAAGCTTGAGAAATTGGACGCGCAATGCTGGATCGTCGCCGCCGCCGAAAAATATTTGGAGGACCGGCAATGACGCATCTCATGATCGCAGGCGGCATATACCTGCTGCTGCTCGCGCTCATCATCATATTCAATCATGGCGCGCACAGGCATTGATTTTCACACAGGTTTTCAAAGCCATCCCATTCCGGGATGGCTTTTCTATTGCCCCTTGACTCGGGGCGGGAAGGAGAGGATGTGGGAATCCTCAACAAAGGCAAGCCGAAACACGGACACCTGCACCGGCGCGTGGGCATGACGCTGACCGCGCTTGCCGTCGCGGTCTCCATGGCGTTCGCCCCGGCGGCGATGGCCGACATGCAGGGCGTGGACATGAGCAACTGGCAGTGCGGCGCGGACGTGTACAACATGCAGGCCGATTTCATCGTGGTCGGCACCACATGGGGCACCGGGCAAGTCAACAACAACTGCTTGGTGTCCGGCGTCAACACGGACGCCAACCGCATGATCGCCCAGGCACAAGCATCCGGCAAGAAATTCGGTTTGTATCACTACGCGATGGGAGGCAACCCGGAGGCGGAAGCCAATTCTTCTATCGCAACACGTCGAACTATTGGCGTCACGGCATCGTGGCGTTGGATTGGGAGATGGACGACAACCCCGCATGGGCGATTGGGATTGGGTACGCCGATTCACGGCGGAGTGTGAACGGCTCTCGGGCGGCGTCAAGCCGCTGCTCTACACCGGCCCCGTGGCCGGCACCATCCCCGGCGACATCCGCGCCAACTACGGTTTGTGGATCGCGCAGTACGCGAACATGAGCCGACCGGCTACCAGCCAACCCGTGGATGCTGGGCGCGTACGGCGAGGCCATGCGACAGTACAGCGGTACCGGCGTGGTCAACACGTGGAGTCCCATCGACCTCAACATCTTCCGTGGCGAAGGCTGGCAGTGGGATCTGTACGCCAACCCCACCGGCTCCACAGCCCCGGCCCCGGCAACGCCCGCGCCCGTGCAGCCGAGCACTCCCACGGCCAACACCAACACGGGTGGCATCAGCACGTCATGCAATGGGGAGAAACCATCTGGGGACTCGCCGTCGCCTATGATGCTTGGCCCCTGTCCGCGTGGCATACGCCGAGCGGTGACATCAACCGCTACTACGTGGCGACGTCGTACCTACGGCGCGGCACCGCCCCCGCATCGTCCACCGGGGTCTCCAAGGTCCTCCAGTGGGGCGACACCGTGTGGGATTTCGCCACCGCGCACGGTTACAGCGTCAGCCAATGCACGGTACCCTCCGGCAACATCAACGTCTACTATGTGGGCGACGTGGTGACCTGCCGCTGAGACTCAACAGATGCCGCCACCCGCTTGACCGGGTGACGGGCATCACCCCATCATCATCCCTTATTGATCGGAGCAAACATGACCGACAGCAAAAACACGACCGACACCGGCGAAACGCTTCCCGGCGTCGATGTGAGCGACTGGCCCGAGACGGCCGACGTCACCCATGACGTGCCCGACTGGCTCATCCCCAGCCGCGTCTACGACATCCTCAAATGGCTCGGCCTCATCGTCCTGCCCGCACTCGCCCTGTTCGTCAACACGGTCGGCCCCGCATGGGGCTGGCCCCACGTGGACGCCATCGTGACCACCCTCAACGCGCTCGGCATCCTCGCCGGCGCGCTCATCGGCGTCAGCGCCATCAAACAACGCCTCGACCGCGCCGCATAACCACACATAGTTCGGCCCCGTCCGGCATCGCAGACAGCTCGCACAGAGCTTGACTGCTGCCGGACGGGGCCGATTTCGCGTTGTGGCAGAAGGCTTCGCGGGCTCGATTTCTGCCCACATTTTGCCCACATTTTCCGTAAAAACAGGTTAAAAACCGTTAAAACCGGTTAAAACGAAAAAAGCCGCTCAGCCCTACTCCCGTAAGGCAAAGCGGCTATTTTCCAACCCGCTCTCAGCTCAGCGCGTCCTTCAACTTGCTGAAGAAGCCTTTCTTTTGGCCAGCCTGTGGACGGGATGCCTGGGAGACGTGCGTGGCGCCTGAATCGTGCGAGGCGGCGAACTGTTCGATGAGGCCGCGCTCGGTTTCGTTGAGCTTGGTGGGAATCAGCACATTGACGTGGGCGATGAGGTTGCCGCGCTCGTCCTTGTTGCGGATGTTCGTGACGCCCAGTCCCTTAAGCGTCACAGTGTCCTCAGGCTGGCAGCCGGCCGGGATGGACACGGTCTTCTCACCATCGAACGTGTCAATGGACAGATCGTGGCCGAGCACGGCCCAGCTCATCGGCACCTGAATCCAGCAGTGCAGGTCGTCGCCATCGCGGGTGAACTGCTTATCCGCCTTGATGCGAATGTCGATGTACAGGTCGCCGGCAGCGCCGCCGCCCTCACCCACTTCGCCCTGGTTGGCCAAACGTAGACGCGCGTTGTCGTTGATGCCGGCGGGCACGGTGACGCCCACGGTACGTGTGGTACGCACACGGCCGTGGCCCATGCAGCTGGGGCACGGGTTCTTGATGATGGTACCGTGGCCCTCGCAACGTTCGCAGGGGGCGGAGGTCATCATCTGCCGAGCATGGTGCGCACGACCTTCTGCATGAATCCCTGGCCGTGGCAGTCGGGGCAGGTGACCGGCTGTGCGCCGCCCTGGGCGCCGGAGCCGCCGCACTCCTGGCACAGGGAGAACGTGCTGATCTTGACGTGCGCGGTGCCGCCGAACACGGCGGTCTTCAGGTCGATGGACGCGGAGGCCAGGGCGTCGCGGCCGGGCTGGGTACGCGGCACCGGGCCCTGTGAGCCACCACCGAACGCGGAACCGAAGAACGTGGAGAACACGTCGCTCATATCGCCGAAGCCCGCCCCGGAGAAGCCGCCGGCACCGGCGTTCGGATCGTTCGGGTCGACGCCCGAATCATACATACGGCGCTTGTCCGGATTGGACAGCACATCGTAGGCGTTGTTCACTTCCTTGAACTTGTCCTCGAATTCAGGGCCCGCGATGTCGGGGTGGTACTTACGGCTGAGCTTGCGGTATGCCTTCTTGATCTCGTCGTCACTGGCGCCGCGTTCCACACCCAGCGTCTCGTAATAATCTGCCACTTGATTGATCCTTTGTGTTCGTTTGGTCTGCGGGTCATTGTGCCACAGACGGCGGTCAGTCTTGGGTCCGGCCCTCGGAGAGGAAGGCGGTCAAATATCTGGCTACGGCCCTGACGGCGGCATAGTGGCCGCATAGTCATGTGGGTCGGCCTATGGAGCCGACGAAGGCGATGGGTTCCGTGTCGTTCGTCTGGCTCTCCGTCTCGGATTCGGTTTCGGGTTCGCCTACGGGATCGTTCCCCGCCGGTTCGCCCGCCGCACCGCTGCGCCCATAGCCACTGCTGACCACGGAGGCATGCAGTAGGCCGGGAGTGTGCATTTCGGAGCCGATGGCCACGCCCACGCCGGATGCATTCGTCTCCTCACTCAGGTTGCTCATGAGCTTCATCAGCACGACCTGTTCTTCCAGCGCGTCGAAGAGCGGGGCAGATCGGCCAGGGACCGGGAGTGGGCCAGGTGCGAGGTGCCGGACATGTACAGTTCGTCCGCGCGTTCGTCCAATGCCATCGATTCGAAGGCGTCGGCCAGCGCGTCGGCCACGCCGCGCACCGACTCGTAGCCGGCGCTGGCGGCGATGGATCGCACGGTCTCCGCGGATTTCGATAGGGACAGTCCGACACATTGTTCGTTGACGGTGTTGGAGAGCCGGTTGATCTCGTCCACGGCGGGCATGGATGCGATGGTCAGGCCGTGCTGGGCCACGCGGCCGGTGTCAGTAATCACCACCGCGAGCAACGTGGTCATGGCAACGGCACCATCTCCACGTGCCGCAATGTGGCCTTGGCCAGCGATGGCGAGGTGACTATGGCCACTTGACCGGTGATTTCGGACAACAGTCGTGCCGAACGCTGCAGCGCGTCCTTGAGACTCACCGATCCGGACAGGAAGCTGTTGATGCCGCGGCGCTGCGCCTCGCTGAGCGGCACCACGGTAGCAAGTCGGTCCACAAAGTATCGATAGCCCTTTTCGGTGGGCACACGACCGGCCGAAGTGTGCGGCTGAATCAGATATCCTTCATCCTCCAGAGCGGACATGTCGTTACGGATGGTGGCCGAACTGACGCCGAGATCATGGTCGCGCGTCAGCGAAGTGGAGCCCACGGGCTCCTGAGAACGGATGTAATCCTCCACCACGGCGCGCAGCACCAGCATGCGTCTTGATTGCGTCATGCGCGCCTCCTTATATATGCATACATATTCATATCAGTCACGGTTCACTCAGGGCGTACCCCGACGGTCGGTTCGCCACGCCGCGACACGCGGGAACCCAGAAATATTGCCTCTTTCTTGGCTCCGCCACGTGCAGGTGGCGCACTTCACCTTAGAACATTGTATTAGCACTCCTTAGGCTTGAGTGCTAATGCGTTCGTTTGCAGCGTAGCAATGTTCACTGTGAACGCTAACAGAACACAAACTACCAAAACACGCCAAAATTGCACCGCAACGTCGCAAACCGACGCTAGCATGGTAATCGCAATGTGAGGGCGTCAAGCGCCCGGCACAAGCCGGATACGCGGCCCGACCAATTGGAAGGAAAGTAATCCATGACCGAATTCAAGGAGACCGAGCTCGACGAGCGCGCCATCAAGATGGCGAAGGTCCTTTCGGCTGACGCGGTTGAGAAGGCAGGCTCCGGCCACCCCGGCTCCCCCGTCTCCCTGGCGCCCGTCGCCTACACGCTGTACCAGCACTTCATCAAGCACGATCCGAATGATCCCAACTGGGAAGGCCGCGATCGCTTCATCCTTTCCGGTGGCCATGCTCCCTCACCCAGTACGTCCAGCTGTACTTCTCCGGCTACGGCGTGACCCTGGACGACCTTAAGAACTTCCGTGGCGGCGCTGCACCCGCACCCCGGGCCACCCGGAGTACGGCCTGACCCCGGGCATCGAAATGACCACCGGCCCTCTGGGCCAGGGCTTCGCCTCCGCCATCGGCTTTGCCTACGGCGAGCGTTTCCAGCGCGGTCTGCTTGACCCGGAGACCCCGAAGGAAGATTCCCCGTTCTACCACAAGATTTGGGCCATCTGTGGTGAAGGCGACATCGAGGAGGGCATCTCCGGCGAGGCCGCTTCCCTGGCCGCCAACCAGAAGCTCGGCAACCTGACCGTGATCTTCGACGCCAACCGCATCCAGATCGAAGGCGACACCAACCTGGTGCTGGCCGAGGACGTGCTCAAGCGCTTCCAGCCTACGGCTGGTACACCGACGAGTTCAGCTTCATCCAGCCCGACGGCTCCTACAAGGAGGACATCGAGGGTCTGGCCGACGTCATCGCCAAGGCCGAAGCCGCCGCCCCGGACCAGCCGAAGCTCATCAAGGTCCACTCCCTGATCGCCTGGCCGACCCCGGGCAAGACCAACGACCCGTCCTCCCACGGCTCCAAGCTGGGCGCCGAGGCCGTCGCCGGCCTCAAGAAACTCCTCGGCTACGATCCGGAGGAGTCCTTCCACGTCGACGAAGAAGCCCTGGCCCACGCCCGCAAGGTCGCCGATCGCGGCCTGGAGGCCCACAAGGCCTGGGACGAGAAGTTCGACGCCTGGCGCAAGGCCAACCCGGACAAGGCCGCCCTGTACGACCGTCTGAAGGCCGGTGAACTGCCGGAAGGCTTCGACAAGGCCCTTGACGACCTTGAGGCCACCTTCGAAGTCGGCAAGGGTGTCGCCACTCGTGGCGCCTCCGGCTCCGTGCTCAACGCCATCGCCGCCGTCATGCCGGAACTCTGGGGCGGCTCCGCCGACCTCGGCGGCTCCAACAAGACCGACCTCAAGGGCGCTGCCACCTTCGCCCCGGCCGAGTGCGCCACCAAGCAGTGGCCGAACTGCAACGAGTTCGGTCGCCAGCTGCACTTCGCGTGCGCGAGTTCACCATGGGCTGCATCACCAACGGCATCCTGCTGTTCCCACACCCGTCCGTTCGGCGGCACCTTCTTCATGTTCTCCGACTACGAGCGTTCCGCCGTTCGTCTGGCCGCCTCATGCAGATCCCGAACCTGTACATCTGGTCCCACGACTCCGTCGCCGTCGGCGAGGACGGCCCGACCCACCAGCCGGTTGAGCACCTTGCTTCCTTCCGCGCGATTCCTCAGCTTGAGGTCATTCGCCCGGCCGATGCCTTCGAGACCGCCGAGCTTACCGTTACTTCTTCGAGAAGAAGAACACCCTGCCTGGCGCCATGGTTCTGACCCGTCAGGGTGTCCCGGTTCTTGCCGAGACCGCTGCCAAGGCCAAGGACGGTGTCAAGAAGGGCGCTTACATCCTGGTCGACACCGAGGGTACTCCGGACGTCATCCTCATGGCTTCCGGTTCCGAGTCCAGTGGGCTGTGGCTGCCGCCAAGACCCTGGCCGGCGAGGCGCAAGGCTCGCGTCGTGTCCGTGCCGTCCATGGAATGGTTCGAGGAGCAGGACGCCGAGTACAAGGAGGCTGTGCTTCCGGCCGCTGTCAAGGCTCGTGTCTCCGTCGAGGCCGGCGTTGCCATGCCGTGGTACAAGTACCTCGGTTCCTACGGCAAGCCTGTCTCCATCGAGCAGTTCGGCCTGCAGGGTGACGGCGCTCAGAACATGATCGACCTCGGCATCACCGCCGAGCACGTGGTGGAAGCCGCCAAGGCCTCCATCGCCGAAGTCGAAGCCGCCAAGTGAGTCCCCTAACCTCCCTCTGACGAGGGAGGTGTCCGCGCAGCGGACGAAGGGAGAGATACGGAATCCTTCAAAACGGGCCATTCTCTCCTCCAGTCGCTTCGCCTACAGCCCCTCGTCCAGAGGGGGCTTGTACTCAAGGACTCCACCTGATCGCTCTCCGTTAGGAGGGGGTCTACTTAA
>ENA-OQLB01000228-OQLB01000228.1-human-gut-metagenome-genome-assembly--contig:-NODE-228-length-33406-cov-3.624298_pt1 | contig 33406 bp, 40 predicted proteins | sample MGYA00242656_ERZ504813 | MGnify/ENA primary metagenome ERZ504813 (study PRJEB26092, sample SAMD00036388) | human gut metagenome | host: Homo sapiens | study: EMG produced TPA metagenomics assembly of... | reverse complement strand
CTCTTCTTGTCAACAGATTCTCTGCGGTTGTTCATTACCTTTTGGTAAGAGACTATAAACGAACGTATTAGAAACAAAAAAGCGTTTTTTTAATCGTACGTTTAATGAACGCAAAGATAGAGACGTTTTTTTGTAATGGCAAAATGTTTGATAGAAAAATGTTCCTAATAATAAATAATGATAAGTATATTGCATTGAATTTCAGTAGTATATGCAACATATGTAATCAGTTAAAATCTTCTTATTTTTAGCTTCTTGAATATGTCTTGTATAAGTCCGAAATAGGTGTTTTTTAAACGTACGATTAACGCTTTTTTGTTTCTAATACGTTCGTTTATAGTCTCTTACCAAAAGGTAATGAACAACCGCAGAGAATCTGTTGACAAGAAGAGCATAGTACTTGTCAAACTTCCCATAAAATGCTCGCAAGTGATTGAACTACAGTTTTGTAATAGTAGTTCAAAGCCCCCAAGGAATACCTTTTTCTAAGTAAAATTAGCAAGAATAGAAATGGATAAAGAGACCGAAGTTTGGTTTGCCATGCGTGCTACATACCGCAGGGAGCTTGAAGCTATGCATCTTCTCGAAAAGGCAAATCTTGGCTGTTTCATTCCCATGCAATATAAGATAAGTATCCGTAGGGGCAGGAAAGTCCGTGCTTTGGTTCCCGTCATCCGTAATCTGGTTTTTGTCCACGCACGTCCTTCCGAAGTGCAGCGATTTAAGTCTCAAATTACTTATTTACAATATATTACTGATACCCGTAGCGGCCAGAAAATAATCATTCCCGACCATGATATGCAGCGTTTCATAGCCGTTGCCGGTACCTATAATGACCATCTTCTCTATTTCCAGCCCGAAGAACTGAATCTCTCCAAAGGTACGAAAGTCCGTATCACCGGTGGCGACTTCGAGGGTCAAGAAGGTGTTTTTCTAAAGGTAAAAGGTGCCCGTGATCGTCGTGTAGTGATTGCTATACAAGGTATCATCGCCGTTGCATGGCGACCATCCATCCAGACCTCATCGAAGTAATCAAATAATCGTCGATAATCAATGATTAGTCATTGGTGATAAAATCATAACTCTGAAATCATAAATCAAAATAGCATGTCTCTTTTAGAAGAAGCACTCCTCCTTCAGCGTGCCGCGCACGATCTGATGTATTTGGGTATGGACGGCAGTCCTATCTATAGCGATGACTTGTCTCGTCGTAACAGCGAAGTCTATCGCTTGACCACAACTTTGTATAATTCTGGCACTTGGGGCACCACGGTGGAAGAGCAGGCAAATGTATGTCTTGCGCTCTTGAAGGGGTATAGTGCCTCGTTCATTGACCATGGTGAAAAACAACAGCATGTGCAGGAGGTATTGAGGCGTTGCTGGGATACCCTTGATACCCTTCCTTCCTCTTTGTTGAAACTCCGTTTGCTTACGGCTTGTTATGGAGAGGTTTTCGATGAGCCTTTGGCCGACGAGGGCCGTTCTATCATTGCTTCTTGGAGTGTTGCATCACTGACTGCCGAGCAGCAGGAAGCAGTTGATGAGTTTCAGAATGTGGTGGATAATCCTTATCCATGGGAGGAAATGGAATAAAAATGTATAAATAGAATTTCTCTTTGAAGAAAAAACGTATATTTGCATATAGCTTCTAAAAAAGAGAAATAAGATGGAACAGATGCGTAAACTGCCGATTGGTATACAGACTTTTGAAAAGCTGCGTGAAGAAAATTATCTTTATGTAGACAAAACAGCAATGGTCTATAAGATAGCATCCAATTCCACTCCCTATTTTTTGAGCCGTCCTCGCCGTTTCGGTAAGAGTTTGCTTATATCTACCTTCGAAGCTTACTTTCAAGGACGTAAAGATTTGTTTCACGGACTTGCCATCGAAAAACTGGAAACCCGGTGGGAGGAATATCCTGTATTGCATCTGGACTTGAATGCCCGTAAATATGAAACAGCCGGAGATTTGGTAGCCATGCTTAATCAATATCTGGAAAAGTGGGAATTGAAATATGGTGCAGAAAAGCAGGAGCGTAGTCCCGAAGAGCGCTTTGCCTATGTGATAGAGCAGGCGTATGCCCAGACGGGTAAGCAAGTTGTAGTATTGATTGATGAATACGATAAGCCTTTGCTTCAAGCTCTTTCAGATGAAAAGTTGACGGAAGAATATCGCTGGATATTGAAAGCTTTTTATGGAGTGCTGAAAAGTGCCGACCGTTATCTCCGTTTTGTTTTCTTGACGGGTGTGACGAAGTTTGCGCAGATTAGCGTGTTCAGTGATTTAAATCAGTTGCAGGACATCAGTACATGGCCCGACTATTCTTCTTTATGTGGTATTACTAAGGAAGAACTGCTCACAACGTTTACTCCGGAGATAGAACGTTTGGGTATTTCCAATGGAATGGACTTTGATACAACTTTGGAGCAGATGACCAAGCTGTATGACGGTTATCATTTTTACCCCCATTGTGAAGGGGTTTTTAATCCTTTCAGTGTATTGAATGCATGCAAGTCGAAGATTTTGGATAATTTCTGGTTTCAGACCGGTACTCCTACCTATTTGGTAAATTTATTGAAAGAGAGTGATTATGATTTGCGCCTTCTGATTGAGGGAGTTGAAGTGACGGCTTCCGCCTTTTTTGAGTATCGTGCGGAAGTAAAGAATCCGCTTCCCATGATTTACCAAAGTGGCTATCTGACCATCAAGGATTACGATAGGGATGTTTTATTGTACACTTTGGGTTTTCCCAATGACGAAGTACGCTATGGTTTCTTGAATTTTCTGGTACCTTATTATACAGAAGTGACTGATGATGAAACCGGTTTCCACATAGCCAAGTTTATGCGTGAACTCCGTTCCGGTGATGTGGATGCATTCATGGAACGCCTGAAAGTATTCTTTGCCGGTATGCCATACGATTTGAGCGATAATACGGAGCGTCACTACCAGGCTATCTTTTATGTGGTTTTCACTTTGATGGGACAATTTGTTGAAACGGAAATCCGTAGTGCCCGCGGTCGTGCCGATGCCGTGGTGAAGACGAAAGATACCATTTATGTTTTTGAGTTTAAACTGAACGGCAGTGCTGAGGAGGCTTTACGGCAGATTGACGAAAAAGGGTATCTGATTCCTTATACGCTGGACGGGAGGCGTCTTGTCAAGGTGGGGGTGAACTTCAGTAAGGAAAAGCGGAATGTAGACAGATATATTGTGGAAGATTGTGTTTTCTAAAATTGGAAATATGGTTACCATTAAAAATAAGGAATACGGTTCTAATATTAGCCTTGCCGCCATCTACAACTGCATGGCAAAGCAGCGGATGCTGGAATTGCGAAGAAACTGGACTTGTATGTAAGTCCTAACCTGAATAAGGAAGAGACAGCCCGGCGGGTGGCTGAGGGAATTCTTTCTGCTCCGGTGAATATCATGTGTTCCCTTTGCAAGGCGGAACATCAGTTGCTCGAGGTGTTTGTCACGCTAGTGCCAATGCATACGTGGTACGCAAGATACGCAAAACTCTCTATAAACTCCAGAAGTTCGGTCTTGTGCTGACATACGAGGATGATGCTAAAGGTGAATGCACATGCTGATGCCTGACTCTGTACGAGATTCCCTCGCGGACTTTGTCCCGCAGTTTATGAATTATATAAATGCCGGCCAGCCGATACCTTCGGCAAAGGAAATCCGGATGCGGATGGCATTGCATCGCTTTTTGGATGGGGGGATGCTGGATTCAAAAATGACGTATTGTTGCTTACACATATGGACGTTAGAAGGGAAAATCCACGAAGGCTATTTCCCTTTCATCAGCCAGTCTGTAATCATTGACGTGGTTTCGGACATGTATGTCTCCGGTTCTTTTTGGGTTTATCTGGCTTTCAACGGATACTGAACATCTTTGTTACGTGGCTCACGCGCAGGGATTACCTTCGCTGCGAATTACAATTCTCGAGACATGTATAGCAGCGCAGATTTAGAAAGGTTTTATTTTCAGCACAAGACTGAGACTTTGCTGCATGGGGAGTCCCTCCAGTCCTTTTGTGTTAAGAATGCAGTCCCTTATAACCTCTTTCATAAGTGGTATAAGGATACGCGTAATAAAATAGTTTCAGTTCAAGTTGACGGTATTCCATGCGATGAAGAGATGGATGATATATCACCAACCGTTGATTCTCTAAAGTCATCGGACAGTACCGATAAACTTTCCCTTTCGTAAGAGTAGATTTCTATCAAGTAAATGATAAAATATATTTTGGTGAGATTACACTTTATACAAATAATGGGACAAATGACTTCTATCCGGATAAATGGAACTGCACGTTTGGTGGAATGGATTGACCTTAATTTTGTGAAGAAAAGAGGCTGAAAGGAGAGATGACCTAAATCTTAAATTCTAGATGACACAAATCCGAAAAAACTTAATTACCAATGTGATGTGCCTTATAGCTAATGTGCTGGTAGGATTGCTTTACACTCCTTATCTCGTAAAGGAGTTAGGGGTAGTCACATACGGAGTGTTACCGATAGCATTGGTGGTAAATCAATATATTATTATCTTGACCGACTCACTTCAAAGTTCGGTTACGAGGTTCTATTCTTTAGAGTATAGGCAAAAGAATTACAAAAAAGCATCGGTTTACTTTTCATCAGCTATAGCTATAACAATATTGCTTGCTGTTATTGTTTTGCCTGTTATTTTTTGTCTTTTGCCGCAGATTGAAGCTTTGCTGCATATTCCGGATAAATTTTTTCATTCTGCTGGACTATTGATTGCCTACACTGTAGCAAGTCTGTTTGTGGCAGTTTGCAGTAACTGTGTCAATATTACAATTTATTCAGACAATCGACTCGACCTTATCAACTATCTTAAAATACTGAGGAATCTCGCAAAGTTAGTTTTCAATATTACGCTATTTACATTTTTGACAACAGATGTGTCGAATGTAGGATTGGCATCTGTGCTTGCTGAATTGTTGGTATTGGTTATAAGTATCATATTCTATAAGATAACAAAAAGTAAGGAAATACAGTTTGGCAGACGATTCGTTAGTTTTAAAGCAATGAAGCCGATTGCCAAGATGCTGACATGGGTGTCATTGATGAGTTTTTCGGGAGTTTTTATCTATAAGATTGATGCAATTCTTGTAAATAATTATTTTGGTCTATATAATACAGGTATTCTTGGGGCTATATCTGAATTCGGGTCTTATTGCATAAGTATAACGGGCGTTATAGGTGTACTGTACCGTCCGCTTATGCTTATAGCCTATTCTGAGGGTAGACATGATGATCTTGTGCGTACTGTTGTTGACGGGGCATATATTGTTGGACTGATTTCAAGTTTGCTTTGTGGCATAGTTATGGGATTATCAGTTCCCATTCTGAAAGTATGGCTTAACGATGAAATCTCGCATTACTGGTTATGGCTTGTAATCAAGATGTTTATAATCCCGATAACCACATTTGGGTCTACATACAGTATTATTTATAATCTTTGGAATAATGTGAGAAGCAGTGCATTGTGGAGTTTGGCTATTGCCGTTATATATGTTGGGACAAGCGTAGCATTATTGGAACTTGGTGTTAATATGACTGCGTTCCTGATTATTGGTGCTGTAGCTGCAATTATGCAGGGGGCTGTGCTTCACATTGCCATATACAGCCACATCTATCCTCAGTCTATGCCCAAAGTATATGTCAGACTATGGAGGTGTTGTGCTTATTTTGCGTTGGTGTTTGGGCTTTCCTTTGCAATAGATTACTTTATAAATGCTTCCAATCTGTTTACGTTATTGGTTGAGGGTGTGTTGGCATTGTTAGTGGCTTTGTGTGTTGCGCCAATATTCATTAATGCAGAGGATTTGGATGCCTTGGATGTGATACTACCTATAAAGACCGTGATGCGGTGGCTCAATTTTAATTGGACAAGACAAAATGCATAGACAAAATGAACATAGCTATTTATAATTATCAAGAATTTAACGAGTATATAGGTGGCATTGAGCGCGTGTCAATATCCCTAACAAGAAGTTTGATTAAACGTGATGTCAATGTGATTTTTGTTGCTGTGCATAAATCACAATACAATATAGAGTATAGGACTCCAGTACCGATGTTTTTTCTACCGGATGAGGATGCTACATCTGTAAACAATATAAAAGAGTTTAAAAGAATATTGGCAGAACAAAATATAGATGTTGTTCTTAATCAAGATGCCCATTCGTTGGCTTCGCACGAACTCGTATGGAAGGTGGTGCAAGGCACATCTGTAAAATATATTTCAGCCTTGCATTTTTGCCCAACGATAAGAAACTTGATATATAGACATCCTATAGACTGGAACATGTTTTCGTTCAGGGAGAATTGTCTTCGTCTGTTAAAGGGAATTGCTTATAAATATCCATTTTGTTTGTTCACAATGAAAAACGTAAAAAAGCATTATCGTAGATTGTATGAAGAGAGTAATCGTGTAGTGCTACTTAGTGAAAGGAACATTCCGGAGTATGCAAAAGTTGGCAGGTTGAAAAACACTAAAAAACTATGTGCAATAAACAACATGCTATCTTTTGAGAGGAAAGATGTAGATTGTACGAAGGATAATAAAATTCTTTTTTGTGCCAGAGTGTCCACTCAAAAAAGGCCGGAAAGGGCTTTGTATGTGTGGAAGGAAATATATAAAAAATTGCCTGGCTGGTCGATTGATGTAGTGGGTGATGGCAACTTACTTGACCGATTGAAACGACTTTCCGACAAACTTAACTTGGAACGTGTTACATTTCATGGGTTCAAGAATCCCATAGATTTTTATAAGTGTTCAAAAATATTCCTGATGACTTCTGATTATGAAGGATGGGGGCTTACTCTGACTGAGGCTATGCAATATAAATGCGTACCTGTGGTCATGAGTACTTATTCAAGTATTTTTGATATTGTTGACGATGGTAAGAATGGTTGCCTTATACTAAACGTGGATTGCAAGACAATGGCAGATAAGGTGTTGTGGCTTGCGGAAAATCCACAAAAGTTGAATGATATGGCAGATGAGGCTTATAAGAAGACACAGTGTTTTGCTGCTGATAAGATTGCTGATAAGTGGATAAGTGTGTTTGAAGAGGTATTACATCAAAAAGATATTCTGAGATGAAACTAATATCTCTAATTGTGTTATTAATTTCATTAGTATTTTTTTATACGGCCCCTAATTATCCGTCAAGACCATTTATGGGGTTTTGTACAATAATAGCCATATTCTTAATTGTATTACAAATAAAAGGCTATTGTACAGACAAAGAATTAAAGAAAATTTATTTAAGACATTCTACTATATTTCTGATATTTTTTTTTATTGTATTCTTTCAAAGGGCTACTGATTTTTCTTTAGGCATAATAGATCAGGATTCGATTTCTGTATACGATTTGATATGGGCTTACGTTCCTTCTGTTGTCAGTAAAGCAAGTGCTCTTGCTCTTTTAGCTTTAAGTACTTTTTTGTTTGGGTATCATTGCTATAGCCCAAGGCTGTTGAAGGACTGTATATACACATATAAGTTTCGTAGTAAGTATTTTTTGGTAACAAGCGGATTCGGGTTGCTATTCGTATATGTTGCATTGACAGGTATTGGTGATTTTTCAAAGCATTCAGAAGATGAGAATATGGGTTTTTTGATGGTTGCTCAAGCTGTCTTGTTGGCAATTGTAGTAATTTATTCTTATGAGTATAAGAATAAAGTCAATGCAAAAAGTATAAGAATTTTATATTTTTTATTTCCATTGTCATTAATTTTATTTTATCTCTTTGTATATTTTGCTACAGGTAATAGAGGTGGTGCAATAAAAGTGTGTCTTATGTTATTAGCATCTTACGTATACATTGCAAAGGATGGTGTTAATTATAAGAGAATATTTGTGCTTTTTATTATAGGGGCTTTTTCGATGACTCTTATTGGCATCATAAGAATGCAAGAGACAAAAAATTTGAATGAAATATCTTCGTTGATTTCTGCAAAGGAAACAATTTCACCTTTAACAGTTGAATTATCAGGTAGTGTTAATACGGTTCATCTCGTTTTAGCAAATGTTCCTATTAAACAAAATTATAATTGGGGAACTTCGTTTATTAATGGTTTTTCGGTTTTAGTACCTGGTTTAAGTAGAATTACACATGGGGTTGCAGAACCGTCTGGAGAAACGATAACAAAAATGTATTTTGGTGAAAATATGCCAGATTGGGGATGGGGATTCGGCTCTTCATGTATTGCAGATGTTTATATTTCATTCGGAATTCTTGGAATTATAGTCATTTTCTTTTTTTAGGTCGATTTATTCACTATTTGGAATATGGAACTTTTGTGGCTGATAAGTCTCCGTATTTTTTAATTCTTTCATTTTGTGTCTTTTCACAATTTCATTCCCTTTGTAGAGGCTCATTTTCTATATTGTTTTTAAGTTGGGATTATGCCGTTTTATTGGTATTCCTATTTGTTCAATGTTATAAAAAAAGGAAAATTATACATAATACATAAAGTCAGTTGCTATGGTAAATTCCAAACCCTATTATCCTGAAATTACCTGCCTCAAAGGTATTGCAATTCTGTTTGTTATAATGGGGCATTCGTTGACTCCAGTTTTAAACTTAGACACTGAAATCAGCCCGATATTGCGCTATATAATCGTTGAGCCCCAGATGTCGATGTTTTTCATTGCAAGTGGTTTTTTGTTTTCAGAAACGTTGGATTGGAGGACTTTTTTTAGTAAGAAATTTAAGCGGCTAATGATACCTTATGTGTCGTTTTGGTGCATCATGCAGTTTACTCATTCTGTTCTTGCAGGATTCACAAGGTCGGGGGGTTACGATATTGCCGATGAGATAGTGGCTTTATTTACAGGTGGTCATTATTGGTTTCTTTACGACCTTTTGCTGGTAATGATTACAACAAGGTTGTTCCGTAGTTTTAAGGGGGGATTGATACTGCTTGCAACGATAGCTGTGATATGCCGTTTGTCAATAAGCGATATGCCGACCAATATGTGGAGATATTTCCTTTATACCCCATTCTTTATCGCAGGCATCTATATGCGTAGAAACTATTCGGTAATCAGAAAGTTTGTATCAGAATATCGTTTGCCAATTTTTGCTGTTTCATTGGTGGGCTTTGTTTTGGCTTATATGTTTGAAGAAAAAGAAATGTTTATAGGTCGTATGGCAGGTGTTGTATTGTTTGTAACTATGTGCTATACAATACTTTATGATTTTAATGGGGGGGGGGATGAAAAGGTCTTTGGAAAGCTGGGGATTTTTCATTTTGGAAAATATTCTTTGCAATATTACCTCAACCATATTCAAACGGCAATGGTGACGATAGCAATCGTTTCGCACTTGCATCTTGATTTTCCATGCAGCCACTATGTAGAATGGCTGTTAATATCTGTTTTGATGACGCTATTCTCGTATATAGCTCTATTGGTAGAGAAACGTTTTAAGGTGTTGCGCATCATGACAGGTTTAGAATAAAACAAAAATAGATGAAAATACTGTTTGTTTCCGAAAGTTATTATCCATATCAAAGTGGTGTGCCGATGGTGGTGAAATATCTGGCCGAAGGTCTTGCGGTTGATAATGAAGTAACTGTTGCTACATCAATTTCTCCGACAGAAGAATTGCCTGTCGGGGATGAATATAATGGGGTGCATATCCGGCGTTTTCTTCTGTGGCACAACATAGCCAAGAGGGTGAAAGGCGATTTATTGGGTATCCGAAGTTTTGTACTTAACGGTTCCTTTGATGTTGTTATAATAGAGTGTGGACAGGCAATGACAACTGATGCTCTGTTGCCCATAATGAGCCAGATAAAAGTTCCGTGCATTCTTCACGCCCATGGTTTATCGGGATTGCTTTGTAAGCCATTCGGCTTAAAGTCTGACTTCAAGCATACCATTGGCGGCACATATAATTGGTTGCGTATGCAGATTTACTACGGCTATACTTTCAAGCGTCAATGTAAATATTTTGCGGCATCCATTAGCTTGACTGATTGCGATTCGGGATTTGATTATGTCACTAAGAATATTCAAAGTAATTATGTGCTTTGTAATGCGGCTGATGACGCATTTTTTGAGAAGGCAGAGGAACAATATGAATTGCCTACTGATGGACGACCATATCTGATTAGCATAGCCAATTATACGGTGGTAAAGAACCAGATAGAAATGATGCGTCAGTTCTACAAATCAAAGCACAAGGAATACGCCCTTGTCATGATAGGTTCAAAGAAAACTCCTTATTACTATGAGTTGCAAAAGGCAAAAGCTAAATTTGACAGACAGTATGGTGAGCGTTCGGTCTTTATGTTTACCGGAATAGACCGTAAGTATTTTCCCTACATCTTGGACAAGGCTTCTGCCTACTTGGTTTCCAGTACACATGAAGAATTTTCTATATCTGTAATAGAGGCAATGGCAAGGTCATTGCCGTTTATAAGTACTAATGTGGGAAATGCTCATCAACTACCTGGTGGCATAGTTGTGGATGACATACGTGATATGCACTTGACAATAGATGCAATGTTAGGTAATGACAAAGAACGTGCCAGGCTGGGTAAAGAAGGAAAGCAATATGCTTTTGAAAATTGTCGTAGGCGTACAGCTGTGAAAAAAATGGAAAGTATAATACACAAAGTTTTGCAGCAACAAGTGAAGAGCAACAAATATTAGCGTATATGAAAACAATACTTTTTATATGTCCGTATTTCGGTAAACTGCCAATTGCTCACATGAAGTTGTGGTTGTTGTCATGCGAAAAGAACCCTACTATCAATTGGTTGATACTGACGGACGATTATACGGAAGAGTTGAAATACCCGTCAAATGTGAAGGTGGTTTATACAACCTTGGAAGCTATAAAGCAACAGGTGCAAAAGATGTTTGACTTTCCTATATATCTTGACCATCCATATAAATTATGTGACTATAAACCGGCCTATGGTTATATATTCCCTGAATACACCAAAGGTTATGACTATTGGGGACACTGTGACATGACGGATTGTATTTTTGGAAATTTGCGTAAGTTTTTGACTGACGAGTTCCTTACTGGTGCGGACAAGTTCCTGTATCTTGGCCATATGACCATATATAGGAACACCGATGAAGTGAACCATAGAATATTTGAGGACGTGTCATTCCGAAAAAACAATCTAAAAGAAATTTTGGGGTCGGAACGTAATTGGGCTTTTGACGAGCTGAATCCTATAAGTATAAACACCATATACATGGAGTACGGATGGAGAATAAAACGTTTTGATGAAATGTACGCTGATATAAAAGCCTCTGAGAAAAATTTTGTGACAGGCAAATACGATGAACGTTTCATATATAAAGGGCCATCTGAAGGGAAGCATGTTTTCGAGTGGAATTCAGGAATCCTGACAGACTGGATACTTCATAAAGATGGTTCCTTGACATCTCGGGAATTAGGCTATGTGCATTTTCAGAAGAGATGCATGAAGGATAAGGTTTCTGAAACCATCAGATTCTGCATCGTACCGAATGCGTATATAGATACCCCTAATAAGATTGACTTGGCTTTTGTTCGCAAACATACAAAATATTGCAGATACATGTATCCGCAATATTTTAAGTTACGATATAAAAACCTGAAATTCAAATTAAAGAACAGCATCAAAAGATTTTTTGTGCATGAGAGACCATAATATATTCGTAACCATAGCAATTCCTTTTTATAATTCTGAGTGTTTCCTTGCTGATGCCATTCAGTCAGTTGTGAACCAGACTTATATAAACTGGGAATTATTGCTGATGGATGACAACGGAACAGACGGTTCACGTAAAATTGCTGAAAAATTTGCAGCAAAAGACAAAAGAATACGATTGGTTAGTGATAACGAGAATCACGGGCTTCCCTCTCGTCTTAATGAAAGTGTAGAGTTGGCCAAAGGTGAGATATATGTCCGTATGGATGATGATGACATTATGGTTGCGGACAGAGTGGAAACGCAAGTGGAGTACCTGTTGGAACATCCGGACGTTGATGTAGTGGGGGCGTCAGCAATGATAATTGATGATAAAAATAATATTATACGTTCCTCTGATATGAGCGGTGTTTCTACTGGGTTTATACATCCTACGGTTTGTGGGAGGACAGAATGGTTTCGTAGAAACAAGTATAATGAGAAATGTCGTAGATGCCAAGACTGTGAACTCTGGCTTCGGACGGCAGGCAGCAGCAATTTTTACAACATAGAACGTCCGTTGCTGTTCTACCGTGAATTTGGTATACCGTCCTTGAAGAAAAATCTGAAAGCTCATCAGGCGCAACGCTATATCTATCGTGGTTACAAGCAATATGGAAAATCATTTGCATGGTATCTTAAATCAATTATAGTTACATATGTAAAGGATGCTGTTTATCTGTTTTTTGCTGCTATAGGAAAAATGGATTTTTTGGTGGGTATGAGAAAAAGAAAGCAGCTGCCGAAGGAACTATGGTTGCCGGAGGTAAGTATAGATATTTAAGCTATTCAAAGGATTCTTGTTTGGGGAGATAAGCAATACAAAGATGAAGCTTATTCATGTCTTTTCTATATTCGCTACTGTCGAAAGCTTTTTTGACGGTCAGTTTAAGTACTTGACAGATCAAGGTTACGAGGTTGTGGTAGTGTCAAGCTATGCGCAAAATGCCGAGGCGGTTTGTAAACGAAATGGTGTGCGCTTCGTGCCTGTCAATATTCCCAGAAGTGTATCACCAATGGCAATAGTTAAGGCGGTAAGGAAACTTTGTTTACTGATTCGTGAGGAAAAGGTGGATGCCGTGTTTGGTCATACTCCAGTTGGTGCTTTGTGTGCCATGATAGCGGCAAGAGTATGTGGAGTGAAGAGCCGTGTGTATTATCGGCATGGAGTAATTTACACTACAATGCAAGGATTGAAACGCACGATATTCAAGGCTGAAGAACGATTTGTAGCTTCGCTTGCAACAAGTGTTGTGAATGTCAGCTATTCATTGTCCAAGCTTGCTGTTATTGATAGACTGAATTGTGTTTCCAAACAAAATGTTATAGGGCATGGAACGTGTGGCGGTATTGATGCTTATGACGTTTTCAACCCCCAATGGATTGATAATGAAAAATTCATGAGGTTGAAGGCAAATCTTGGAATTGGCAAACCTGATATTGTGTTTGGATTCTGTGGACGTATATGTAATGACAAGGGCATACCGGAATTGGTTAACGCTTTTAATATGTTCCAAAAGAAACATATTGATTTGAAAGCAAAATTATTGTTGATAGGTATTATGGATGAACGTGACATTCTACCACAAGCTACCAGGGATGCAATAAAGGATAGCAAAGACATCGTGGTATCAGGATGGATAAAGAAGAGTGAAATCCCTTATTATTATTCTATGCTTGATGTGTTTGTATTTCCATCTCATCGCGAAGGCTTTGGAATGTGTGTATTGGAGGCATCGGCTATGGAGAAACCGATACTTGATAGTCGCGCACATGGTTGTGTTGATGCCATTGTAGAGCATGAAACAGGTGAATACATAAATTTGTCGGCAGAGGGGATATGCAGAGGGATGGAACTGATGCTTGATGCCGACTTACGCAAGCGGCTTGGTGAGAACGGACGTAAACGAGTGTTGGAATGGTATGATTTTAAGATAATGTGGCCGTTGGTCGGGGATTTGTATAAGAAAATTTTAAAGTAGAAGTATGATTAATAGGAACACATCTTATTTGTTGATTTTGATTGAAGTCGAATCGTAAGCACTCAATTAGAGCTCAAAATTGAAATGTTTACCTTCGCAGCGAATCAAAATTAGAAATATATGTATAGCAGCAGAGATTTAGAAAGTTTTTACTTTCAGTACCAGACCGAGTCTTTGTCTCATGGTGAGTCCCTCCAGTCCTTTTGTTTGAAGCACAAAGTTCCTTATAACATCTCTCACAAGTGGTATAAGGATACGTGTAATCAAATAGGTTGCTATCAAATAATTACTGTAATGGATTTTGATGCATTGGCTTCTCCTTTGGGGTACTCTTCTTTCGTGCATGAGGATTTTGAAGATTATTATCATTTTGTTATTGGAGAGTAAGTTTTTAAGGGATACAATTTCTTAGTTAGTCCTCAATCTTATTTTTTAATCATGTATTTTCATTTTTTCAAGAGGGTGATTGACTTCATTCTCGTATTTTACGTGTTGGCTTTAATTTGGCCGATACTGCTTCTTGTTGCCCTTTGGTTACATTTTGCCAATAAGGGTACCGGAGCCTTTTTTTACTCAGGAACGTCCGGGAAAGAATGGAAAGATATTCAAAGTAATCAAGTTTAAGACTATGACGGATGAACGGGATGCGGATGGAAATCTGCTTCCGGATGCTCAGCGTTTGACTAAAGTAGGACGCTTTGTACGCTCCACCTCGATAGACGAACTTCCTCAACTGATAAATGTATTGAAAGGGGATATGCCCTGATAGGCCTCGTCCTTTGCTTCCCCAATATCTGCCGTTATACAGCAAGGAACAGGCGCGTCGTCATGAAGTCCGTCCGGGGATTACGGGCTGGGCACAAGTGAACGGTCGCAATGCCATCAGTTGGACACGGAAGTTTGAACTAGATGTGTGGTACGTGAATCATTGCTCTTTTTTACTCGATTTGAAAATCATTTTTATGACAATAAAGAAGGTCTTTGTACGCGAAGGTATTAGTTCGGAAACTTCGGTTACGATGGAGGCTTTTACTGGAAATAATTAATATTGGAAAATGTATTTATATGGTGCCAGTGGTCATGCCAAAGTGATCATTGATATATTGCGTGCGAATAATGAACCGATTGAAGCATTGTTTGATGATAATGAAAAAATCCATACTCTTTTTGACTATCCCGTATTACGTTCGTCGGAAGTCTGTGGTCCGTTGATAATCAGTATCGGGAATAATGGTGTTCGTAGAAAGATAGCAGAAAAGCTACAAGTGGAATATGGCCGGGTTTTTCATCCTTCGGCAATTATTTCGGAAAAGGCTATAATAAAAGAAGGTACTGTTGTAATGCAGGGGGCTATCGTTCAGTCAGATTGTCGTATTGGGAGTCATTGTATCATTAATACAGGTGCTTCGGTAGATCATGAATGTAGGCTTGGGGATTATGTACATATTTCTCCTCATTGTACACTTTGCGGTAATGTACAAGTGGGTGAGGGGCATGGATTGGTGCCGGTAGTGTAGTCATTCCTGGAGTAAAGATTGGGAAATGGAGTATTGTAGGTGCTGGTTCAGTTGTCACAAAGGATATTCCGGATGGGGTTTTAGCGGTAGGAAACCGATGTAAAGTAATCAAGAATATAGTTTTGTAAATCATATATATCTTATGGACAAGCAAATTTATCTCTGCCTCGCCCACATGAGCGAATCCGGATTGGAACAGAAATATGTAAAGGAGGCATTTGATACCAATTGGGTAGTACCTTTAGGACCTAACGTAAATGCTTTTGAGGAGGATTTGAAACAGTTTACGGGCGACACACATGAAGTGGTGGCACTGAGTGCGGGTACGGCAGCAGTACATTTGGCATTGATAGTCTGCGGTGTCGGTCCGGGAGATGAAGTGCTGGTGCAAAGCTTTACTTTCTGTGCCTCTTCGCATCCTATCACTTATCTGGGTGCCAAGCCTGTGTTTGTGGGTTCTGAGCCGGAAACTTGGAATATGGACCCTGTGCTGCTGGAGGAGGCGATAAAAGACCGTATCGCAAGATAGGAAAGAAGCCAAAGGCGATTGTTCCGGTGGCTCTCTACGGTATGCCTTACGATTGCAAACGGATTATGGAAATTGCCGACCGTTACGATATTCCGGTAGTGGAGGATGCTGCCGAGGGCTTTGGCTCTAAGTTTGACGGACGGATATTGGGCACTTTCGGTAAGTTCGGTGTGCTGAGTTTCAACGGGAACAAGATGATTACGACTTCGGGGGCGGTGCCTTGGTTTGTCAGAGCGTGGAGGACAAGAATACCGTCATGTGGTATGCCACGCAGGCGCGTGATGCTTATCCTTACTATCAGCATACGGCCATTGGCTACAACTATCGTATGAGTAATATTTGTGCAGGTATCGGTCGCGGACAGATGACGGTGGTACAGGAACATATCGACCATCACAAGCATGTGCAGGCTCTTTATGAGGAACTGTTGAAAGAGGTGAGGGGCGTGCATATCCATCGGCAACCTGCCGATTCGTGTTATGACTCTAATTACTGGCTCTGTACGGCTACGCTGGATGCCAATGTGAGGGTACAAGGTCAGGAGAATGCCTATAAAGAGGTGATAAAAACAGCCGTAGGCGGTGCTGCCGGTGTGATAAAAGCTGTGGAGAGTGCCACGACAGACTGTCAGCCCAATGACAACGTGGAGGCATTGCGTGTGTTTATGGCGGCAAACCGGATTGAAACCCGTCCGGTGTGGAAGCCATGCACAAGCAGCCTGTATATGCAGATGCAGTGGTTTACACCAACGGAGTGGAGGAGGAAATCTTTAAGGTAGGTTTTTGTTTGCCAGCAGGTCCGTGGGTGACAGATGAAGATGTGAAATACATCGTTGAAAAGATAAAGGAAGCCATTCTCTAAGTGTAGTTGCGCAAAGCGCATTAATCCATCAATCATAACCATGAACGTATTAGTAACTGGAGCTGCCGGTTTTATCGGCAGCAATCTCTGTATGCGCCTGCTGGAGGAACAGCTCGATACCCTTGTAGTGGGTTTGGACAATTTGAATACCTATTATGATGTGAACATCAAGCAATGGCGGTTGGAGCAATTGACGAAGTTTGGAAACAGATTTGTCTTTGTCAAAGGAAACATAGCCGACAAAGCACTTGTCGACAAGCTGTTTGATGAGTATCAGCCGCAAATTGTTGTGAATTTGGCAGCACAGGCGGGGGTGCGTTATAGCATCACGAATCCGGGTGCCTATATCGAAAGCAATCTGATTGGCTTTTATAATATATTGGAAGCCTGCCGCCATTCGTATGATGAGGGCAGGGAGGGGGTGAAACACTTGGTCTATGCTTCTTCGTCGAGCGTGTATGGCTCGAACAAAAAGGTGCCTTATTCTACCGATGACAAGGTGGATAATCCGTGAGCCTCTATGCTGCTACAAAAAAAAGTAATGAACTGATGGCACATGCTTACTCTAAACTTTATGACATTCCGTCCACAGGTCTCCGTTTCTTTACGGTATATGGTCCTGCAGGTCGTCCGGATATGGCTTACTTTGGTTTTACCGATAAGTTGCTGAAAGGTGAGAAAATCAAGATATTTAATTATGGGAACTGTAAGCGCGACTTTACGTATGTGGATGACATCGTAGAAGGCGTGATGCGTGTGATGGCAAAAGCTCCTGAACGTAGGATGGGTGAAGATGGTCTGCCTATACCGCCTTATAAAGTTTATAATATAGGCAATAATCATCCTGAGAACTTACTGGATTTTGTCCAAATATTGCAGGAGGAACTGATAAGGCAGGTGTATTGCCTGCCGACTATGACTTCGAGGCACATAAGGAATTAGTACCGATGCAACCGGGTGATGTGCCTGTGACTTATGCGGATACTACTGCTTTGGGACGGGATTTCGGTTTCAAACCGAATACTTCGCTTCGGGAAGGCCTCAGAAATTTTGCTGAATGGTATAAGGACTTTTATATGAAATAATCCATCATTGATTTATATAACCCAATTGAACTGACATGAAAGATTTTGAGAAACTGCGGATTGCTGTAGCCGGTACCGGATATGTAGGACTGTCTATTGCGACACTGCTGGCACAACATCATAAAGTGACTGCTGTGGATGTGGTACCTGAAAAGGTGGAACTGATTAATAATAAGAAGTCGCCTATTCAAGATGAATATATCGAGAAGTATCTTTCGGAAAAGGAACTCAATCTGACAGCTACGCTGGATGGCAGGTCTGCTACAAGGAGGCTGACTTTGTAGTAATAGCAGCACCTACCAATTATGATCCTCAGAAAAACTTTTTCGATACGCATCATATAGAAGATGTGATAGACCTTGTTCTTGAGGTTAATCCGGATGCCGTGATGGTGATTAAATCAACCATTCCTGTGGGGTATTGCCGTTCGCTTTATGTGGAGTATGCCCCAATGTTCCAGTATAAATCGGAATTGAAAGGAAAGAAATTTAACCTGCTTTTCTCTCCGGAGTTTCTAAGAGAGAGTAAAGCTCTTTATGATAACTTGTATCCTTCGCGTATTATCGTTGGCTATCCGAAGATGATTGATTTGGAAGGCCGGGTGTCAGCGGAAGAGAATGCGGCAGTTCGTGCCATCGGAAATCCTGAGGCGGAAGAACTTGCACGTATATTTGCCCGGCTGCTGCATGAGGGTGCATTGAAAGAGAACATTGACACGCTCTTCATGGGCATGAAAGAGGCAGAGGCGGTGAAGCTCTTTGCAAACACTTATCTGGCACTGCGTGTGTCGTATTTCAATGAACTGGATACATATGCCGAGATGAAGGGGCTGGATGCGCAAGCCATAATCAATGGTGTAGGTCTGGATCCCCGTATCGGTACACATTATAATAATCCCTCTTTCGGTTATGGTGGGTATTGTCTTCCCAAGGATACCAAACAGTTGCTTGCCAACTATGACGATGTGCCTCAGAATATGATGTCGGCGATTGTGGAGAGTAACCGTACGCGTAAGGACTTTATAGCCGATAGGGTGCTGCACATTGCCGGTGCATACGGAAGTAACAGTGTATATGATGCGGAGAAAGAAAAGGAGGTAACTATTGGTGTATTCCGGTTGACCATGAAGTCAAACTCGGATAATTTCCGCCAAAGTTCCATTCAAGGGGTAATGAAACGTATCAAGGCTAAAGGTGCCAAACTGGTGATTTATGAACTACATTGGAAGATGGCAGTACTTTCTTCGGCTCGCTTATCGTGAATGACTTGGAGGAATTTAAACGTATCTCGCAGGCCATTATTGCCAACCGCTATGATGCATGTTTGGATGATGTGGCTGACAAAGTCTATACGAGAGATATTTTTAAACGTGATTAAATAAGGTATCTTATTTATATCTGTTTCATGAAGAGACTTTTTGTTTTGCATCAATCGTCTTATAATTAAGACTTTATCACTTTTCTCAGAAAAACTACTCCCAAGCACCTTTTTTCTTTGGCTACATAGTTTTTAATCCTCACCTTTGCATCGTTGATCAACGAAACGTGTGAATAGGAAAACGAATTTAAATCTCTAAAGAAAAAAGTATGAGTGTAATTTTCAGGACGGTGGAGAGACCGTCGGACCCCAGGGTTGAAAACTCTCCCAAGAAGTATTATCCGCAGTTGGTAACATTGGGGCAAAGCGTGGATTTGGCGTTTATTGCACAGAAGATGCAGGACCGCTCTTCTCTGTCTATCGGTGACATCAAGAGTACGATGCAGAACTTTGTGGAAAAGCTGAAAGAGCAGTTGCTGGAAGGAAAGACGGTTAATATAGCCGGGCTGGGTGTCTTTATACTGGCAGCCAAATCGAAAGGTGAGGAAAAGGCTGATGACGTGACAGCCAAGAGTGTGGAGAGCGTCCGTATCTGTTTTCAGGCGAATAGGGAACTGAAGATATCGAAGGCTGCTACCCGTGCTGGAGAAAGGCTGGATTTGGTGAGTTTGGATGATTATCTTAAGGGGAAGACTTCTACAGATGGCGGCTCCGGTTCGGAAGGAGGAGGTTCGGATTCGGATGGAGACCAAGGTGAGAATCCACTGGGATAACAGTAGCTATGAATTATTAATCAGATAATGGATAATCTTTATGAAGAAAACGTGGAATGTGATTTTGAAACTTATTATTGCCGTAGCGAGTGCTGTGGCAGGTGTGATTGGCGGACAGACAATGATGTTTTAGTCCGATAGGATTTGATAAATAAAAAATGAGAAGAGCTGCTGGCAGGAAATCTGTCGGCAGCTCTTTTTTTAATCCTTGTATGCTTCTTCGTGTACCCCCGCTACTGCTCGTCCGCTGGGGTCGTTCTTTCCTTGGAAAGAGGCGTCCCATGCCAGCGCTTCGGCGGTGGAGCATGCCACACTGGGTACGCTGGGAACACTCCGGGCTGCGCTTTCACTGGGGAAATGCTCTTCGAAGATGGTGCGATAGTAATACTCTTCCTTATTTTGCGGGGTATGTATCGGGAAGCGTTCGGCGGCATGTGCCATCTGTTCGTCGCTGACGGCAGCGGCAGTGACGGCTTTCAGCGTATCAATCCAACTGTAGCCCACACCGTCGGAGAACTGTTCTTTCTGCCGCCAGGCAACGCTCTGGGGGAGTATGTCGGCAAAGGCTTCGCGGACTACTTCTTTTCTATCTCCTTGCCGGGGCACATCTTGACTGCCGGATTGATGCGCATGGCAACATCCAGGAATTCTTTGTCGAGGAAGGGGACACGTCCTTCCACTCCCCAGGCTGCAAGGCTTTTGTTGGCACGGAGCAGTCGTACAGATGCAGTTTGGAGAGCTTGCGCACGGTTTCTTCGTGAAAGGCTTGCGGGGTGGGCGCCTTGTGGAAGTAAAGGTAACCGCCGAACACCTCGTCCGCACCTTCGCCGCTGAGTACCATCTTGATGCCCATGCTTTTGATGACACGTGCCAGCAGATACATGGGGGTGGAGGCGCGGACAGTGGTTATGTCGTAAGTCTCAATGAAATAGATGACGTCGCGGACAGCATCGAGGCCTTCCTGAACGGTATAGTTTATCTCGTGATGCACGGTACCGATATGACGGGCCACTTCGCGGGCTTTAATCAAGTCGGGAGCACCCTTCAAGCCGACGGCGAAGGAATGGAGCTGCGGCCACCAGGCATCTGCCTTGTTGTCTGTCTCGATGCGTTTGGCGGCATATTTCTTGGCGATGGCAGAGATGACGGAAGAATCGAGTCCGCCACTGAGCAGGACACCGTAGGGGACGTCGGACATCAACTGGCGCTGTACGGCGGCTTCAAGTGCGTCGTGCACAGCCGTGACTTGTGTGCTGTAGGCTGTCCGCCTATCGAAGCCGGCGCGGCATTACGTTCGGCGGCAGGAGTGTAGTTGTCCTTCACAGCGGCATAGTCCATCCAGTCGCGGGTGTACCAGCGGTGCATCTTGCCCTCGCTCCCACGGTAGTAGTGGCCGGGAAGGAAAGGCTCGTACTCATCGCAGAAACCCTCAAGAGCTTTCAGCTCACTGCCGAAGTAGATGTGTCCGTCTTTGTCGCGTCCTATATAAAGGGGGATTACGCCGATGGGGTCGCGGGCGATGAGGTAATCGTCCGTTTCTTCATCATAGAGGGCGAAGGCGAAGATGCCGTTCAGCTCTTCGAGGAAGCGGATGCCTTTGTCTTTGTAAAGGGCAAGGATGACTTCGCAGTCGGAACCTGTCTGGAAGGCGTATTTTCCGGCATAGCGGGCACGGATGTCGCGATGGTTGTAAATCTCGCCATTGACGGCAAGCACCTGTTTGCGGTCGGGTGAATATAAGGGTTGTCCACCGGATTCCGGGTCGACAATGGAGAGGCGTTCGTGGGCGAGGATGGCGGAGCCGCCTACGTAGATGCCACTCCAGTCCGGTCCGCGATGACGGATTTTCTGCGCCATCCGTAGTGCTTTGTTTCTCAACTCAGGAGTTGAGATCTGTATGTTGAAGATTCCTGCTATTCCACACATGAGAATTAAAAATTAAAGGTTAAAAATTAAAGAAAGGGAAATCATTTCTTGTTTTCTTTTAGAGGTTCGAGGTAACGATCTATTTCTGTTGCCACTCGTCGTCCGTCGGCCAAGGCACGTACTACGAGGCTGGCGCCGTGGGCGGCATCGCCTGCCACGAATACGTTCTCTGCAAACTTCGGTTGCTCGGGCTTGAGGAAACCCATGGACAAGAAGCACCATATCGGCTTCGATGACTCTTTCTTACCCGTAGATTTCATGGTAGGGCGGTTACCGTCTGTTGCCGGAAGCCACTCCACTTCTTCCACTTCCACACCGCATACCTTGCCATTCTTCCCGATGAACCGGTAGAGGCGAGGGACCATCGACGGGTACAGCCTTCTTCGTGGCTGCTGGTGGTTTTCAGTACGACGGGCCATTGCGGCCAGGGAGTATCCGGGTTGTGTCCTATGGGCGGTTGGGGCATAATTTCAATCTGGGTTACGCTGACGGCTCCCTGGCGAATGCTGGTGCTATACAGTCAGACCCGGTATCGCCGCCGCCGATGACGAGTACCCGTTTGCCGCGGGCGTAACGAGTTGGTCTTTCGGGAAGGTATCTCCATCCAGAATATGGTTCTGCTGTGCCAGCATGTCGAGGGCAAAGTAGATGCCTTTCAGCTCCCTGCCCGGAATGGAGAGGTCGCGGGCGGTGGGCGTACCGGTACAAATGGCGTAGGCATCAAATCCGGCAGGCAGTTTCTGTACATCGACATGGACTCCCATCTTGAACAAGATTCCTTCGGCCTCGAGGATTTTCATGCGGCGGTCGATGACGGCTTTGTCCAGCTTGAAGTTGGGGATGCCATAGCGCAGCAGTCCTCCCGGCATCGGTTTGCTATCGAATAGGGTAACTTCGTAACCTTTGACGTTCAGCCGTACGGCAACGCTCAATCCGGCAGGGCCGGCGCCGATGACGGCTACTTTCTTTCCGTTGCGTTCGGGCTGGAGGGGGGTGATGTAGCCCTCGCGAAAAGCAGCCTCGGCAATGGCGGCTTCGTTCTCGCGGATCGTGACCGGTTCGTTGCACGAGAGTTTCAGTACGCACGACTTCTCGCAAAGGGCAGGGCAGATGCGTCCCGTAAATTCCGGAAAATCATTCGTACTGTTCAGTATTTGATAGGCTTCGCGCCATTTGCCCCGGTAGAGCGCGTCTTGGAATTCCGGGTCTTTATTGCCCAGCGGACATGCCCAGTGGCAGAAGGGTACACCGCAGTCCATACAGCGCGAGGCCTGGAGCTTGCGGTCGTGGCTGTTCAGTGTCTGTTCCACTTGGCTGAAGTCTGTGATACGTTCGTGTATCGGACGGTAACCCGCCTCTTGGCGGGGGATATTGAGGAATGCTTTTGGATCTCCCATGATGAACAAATTAAAAAGTTAAAGAATTAAAGAATGAAAGGGGAATTTCCTCAGTCTTTCATTATTTCATTATTAATTCGCGATTCAATAATCGCGTTGCATTTCTGCAATCTTCTGTTGCAATTTCTGCATCTGCTCCTCTTGCAGCACTTTTTTGTATTCGATAGGGACTACCTGGATGAACTGGTCGGCATAGCGTGGCCAGTCATCGAGCATGGTGCGTGCCAGTTTGGAACCGGTGTACAGGTAGTGCTGGCGGATGAGCTCGTGCAGTTCCTTGCGGTAGGAGGCCTCTTCGATGAGGCTCAGTTCCACCATTTCCATATTGCAGAAATAGTCGAAGTTGCCGTCCCGGTTCCATACGTAGGCCACACCGCCGGACATGCCTGCGGCAAAGTTGCGTCCCGTCTGTCCGAGTACTACCACGCGCCCGCCGGTCATATACTCGCAGCAGTGGTCGCCTACACCCTCCACTACGGCTGTGGCACCGGAGTTGCGGACGGCAAAGCGCTCGCCTGCACGGCCGTTGATGTAAACTTCACCGCTTGTGGCGCCATAAAGCAGGGTGTTGCCTGCAATCGTGTTTTTCTCCGCCTCGAAGTTGCTCCGTACCGGAGGCAGGACGGCGATGCGTCCGCCACTCAGACCTTTGCCAGATAATCGTTGGCCTCGCTTCCAGCTTGAAGTTGACACCCGGGACAAGGAATGCCCCGAAACTCTGCCCGGCGGAGCCTTTGAACTTCACGTTCAGCGTATGTTCGGGCAGCCCTTTTTCCCCGTATTTTGCGGCAATGACACCAGAGAGCATGGCGCCGCAGGCACGGTCGGTATTGGCGATGGTGTACTCCAGCGAGATTTCCTTCTGGTTCTCTACGGCTTCGGCGGCGGCATGTAGCATCTCTACATCTTTCACATGGTCGATGCCATGCTGTTGGTCGGTGACGTGGCGGATGGCGGCTTCGTTGTCTACGCGTGCCAGTAGTTTGTCGAAGCTTATCAACTGATGTTTCCTGATTCCGTCATCCGGCTTGCGGACGATAAGGTCTGTGCGTCCAATGATGTCATCCAGGCGTTCCACACCGATTTCCGCCAGGTATTCGCGTACTTCCTGCGCCAGGAACGTGAAGAAGTTCACCAGATACTCGCTGCGTCCGCGGAAGCGTTTGCGCAGTTCTTCGTTCTGTGTCGCCACCCCTACGGGCAGGTGTTCTGGTGACATTTGCGCATCATTACGCAACCCAGTACAATCAGGCACTGGTGGCGAAACCGAATTCTTCGGCTCCGAGCATTGCCATCAGTATGATGTCGCGGCCTGTTTTGAGCTGTCCGTCCACTTGCAGCATCACTTGTCCGCGCAGGCCGTTCAGCACCAGTGTCTGCTGCGTTTCGCTCAAGCCGAGTTCGGGCGAGATGCCGGCATAGCGGATGGATGATGCAGGAGAGGCTCCCGTACCGCCCTCTGCACCCGAGATGACTATCAAATCGGCCTTTGCCTTTGCCACACCGGCGGCAATGGTGCCCACACCGCTTTCTGCCACCAGCTTCACGCTGATTTTTGCCCGTGGGTTCACGTTCTTCAGGTCGAAGATGAGCTGTGCCAGGTCTTCGATGGAGTAAATGTCGTGGTGGGGCGGGGGGGAAATCAGCGAGATGCCCGGAATGGAGTGGCGTGTCTTGGCAATCACTTCATCCACTTTGAAGCCCGGCAGCTGCCCACCTTCGCCCGGCTTGGCGCCTTGGGCAATCTTTATCTGTATTTCGTCCGCATTCACCAGATATTCTGCGGTGACACCGAAACGTCCTGAGGCCACCTGCTTGATGGCGCTGCGCAGATTGGTGCCGTCTTCGCGCGGCATGAAGCGTGCCCGGTCTTCGCCTCCTTCGCCCGTATTGCTCCGGCCATGCAGCTTGTTCATGGCAATAGCCATGGCTTCGTGGGCTTCGCGGCTGATGGAGCCGTAGGACATGGCGCCGGTGACAAAGCGCTGTACGATGTTCTCTACCGGTTCCACCCGGTCTATGCTGATAGGAGCGCGGCGGAAGTCGAGGAAATCGCGCAGGAAGATGGGAGATTCCTTGCTGTCTACCATGGCAGTGAACTCCTTGAATTTCTTATAGCTTCCCAGGCGTGTGGCAAGTTGCAGTGTGCTGATGGTTTCCGGGTTCCAGGCGTGCTTCTCACCATCCTTGCGGAAGGCATACAGTCCGCGGTTCGGCAATAACTCCGCTTCCCCCTTCTTTTTAAGAACCTCCATCCCTTCCTTGTGGAAGGCGATGGCGTCGCGTGCCACTTCATCCAGGCGTATGCCTCCGATGCGTGAACTCAGTCCGCCAAAGTAGGCATTGCTCAACTCCTCGCTCAGTCCTACGGTCTCGAAAATTTTCGCGCCCCGGTAAGAACGGATGGTGCTGATGCCCATCTTGCTCATAATCTTGAACAAGCCTTTGCAGACGGACTTGATATATTTCTTTTCGGCAGTGGCGTAGTCGAGCTGTATTTCCTTTTCGTTCACCAGTTTGTCGATGACGCAAAAGCCATATACGGATTCAGTGCGCTGGCTCCGAAGCCCAGCAGCAGTGCGGCGTGCATCACTTCGCGGATTTCGCCGCTTTCTACAATCAGTGCCGTCTGCACCCGTTTGCCCACGGAGATAAGATGGTGGTGTACCGCCGACACGGCAAGCAGTGACGGAATGGCGGCATGGGTGGCGTCTACGTCGCGGTCGGAAAGCACGATGTAGTTCACTCCTTCGTTGACGGATTCTTCCGCCTGCTTGCAGAGGGTTGCCAATGCTTCCTGCAATCCCTGGCACCCTTTTGCCACTTCGAAGAGCAGGGGCAGTTTCACGGTCTTGAAGCCTTTGTACCGGATGTTGCAGAGAATATCCAGCTGGGCGTTGTTCAGGATGGGATGGTTCAACCTCACCATCTTGCAATGGTTTTCGCTGGGTGTCAGTATGTTCATGCCTACGGCTCCGATGTACTCGGTCAGCGACATTACCAGTTCTTCGCGTATCGGTCGATAGGAGGTTGGTGACTTGGGCAAACTGCTGGCGGAAATAGTTGTACAGTAGTTGCGGCTTGTCCGAGAGTACTGCCAGCGGGGTGTCATTGCCCATGGAGTTGATGGGTTCGGCACCGGTGGTACACATCGGGACAATCAGCCGTTCCACGTCTTCTTTGGAGTAGCCGAAGATGCGCAGCATGCTGTCGTAGTTCTCCACGCTATGGGAGACTTTGCGACCGCTTTTCAGTTCGTCCAGCTCGATGCGGTTGCCGGCCAGCCAAGTGCGGTATGGTTTGGCTTCGGCAAGTTGTTTCTTCAGTTCGCCGTCATAATATATTTCGCCTTTCTCGGTGTCTATAAGCAGTATCTTGCCCGGTTGCAGGCGTCCTTTTTCCTTGATGTCTCCCGGCTCGAAATCCATCACGCCGACTTCGCTGGCCACTACCATCATGCCGCCCTGCGTAATCAGGTAGCGTGCAGGGCGCAGTCCGTTCCTGTCGAGCATGCCGCCTGCATAGCGCCCGTCGCTGAAAAGCAGTGCCGCCGGTCCGTCCCACGGCTCCATCAGGATGGAGTGGTATTCATAGAAAGCTTTCAGGTCTTCGCTGATGGGATTCTTTTCGTTGAAGGATTCCGGCACGAGCATGGCCATGGCGTGCGGCAGGCTCAGGCCCGACATGATGAGAAACTCGAGCACATTGTCCAGCGAGGCACTGTCGCTCATGCCCGGTTGCACGATGGGGCGTATCTCCCGGATGTCTCCCAGGGCGGGAGAGGAGAGTACACTCTCACGGGCTTCCATCCAGCCGCGGTTGCCGCGGATGGTATTGATTTCGCCGTTGTGTGCCAGCAGGCGGAAAGGCTGTGCCAGTCCCCAGGTGGGGAAAGTGTTGGTGCTGAAACGGGAGTGCACCAATGCCAGCCCGCTGGTGAAGTAGCTGTTGGTGAGGTCGGGGAAGTAGTTGCGCAACTGCAAGGAAGAGAGCATGCCCTTGTAGACGATGTTCTTCGTAGAGAGCGAGACGATGTAGAAATCCTCGCGGGTGGGGATGTCCGACTTGCGTATTCTGTTCTCTATCCTTTCCTTATTATATAGAGTTTGCGGTCGGCGGTTTCGCTTTCCGTAAATCCGGTGATGAAATTTGCTTGATGTCCGGTTCGTTGGCAAGAGCCGCTTCTCCCAATATTTCGGGGCAAGTGGGCACGTTGCGCAGATGCATCAGGGTCAATCCCTCCTTTTCAATCTCTTCGATAATGACGCTCAAGATGACAGCCTGGTCTTTTCCGTCTTTGGGAAGGAAAAGCAGGCCGGTGCCGTATTTTCCTTTCTCGGGAACGGGAATGCCCTGCAACAGAATGAATTCGTGCGGTATCTGCAGCATGATGCCGGCACCGTCTCCGGTTTTGTTATCTGCCCCTTCCGCTCCACGGTGGCGCATGTTTTCCAGTACCTTCAATGCCGATTCTACCAGTTCATGTGATTTTCCTCCCTGGATATTGACCAGCATGCCTACTCCGCAGGCATCGTGCTCATGAGATGCCTCATACAAGCCCAACTGTTTGGGCTGTCGCTGGTAATCCTCTGCTTTTGTTTTGTTGTTAAAAAGTTCTTGTTTCATGATTATAAGCTTTCTTTATTGCTGTATAATATTGTTTGTGATTTCAAAATGTTCGGCAAATATATGGTATTAATTGCAAAATGCTAATATGTATTCCTGCCTTCTTTCTTGCAAAATTCCTGCGATAGAAGATGAAGTTATGAATTGATAGAAAACACCCTCTGTTTTCTTTTAATCCTAAATCAAAATCAGACGGTTTGATTTGGATTTATAAATTAAGCCTTTTGCTTTTAAAATAATACTTTCTTTAACTTTTTGATGTAAAAACAACTTTTTTCTATTCTTTTGATAAATAAATAGTGGAAAGATTAACTTTATGTTCTTAAGAATATGTATATTTGCAGCGCAAAATCAAATACTGATACATTATGTGTGGAATAGTAGGCTATATAGGTCAAAGGAAAGCCTACCCCATTCTTATCAAGGGTCTGAAGCGGTTGGAGTACCGTGGATATGATAGTGCAGGGGTAGCATTAATCAGTGATAACCGACAGTTGAACGTGTACAAAGCGAAAGGTAAGGTTTCGGAACTTGAAACTTTCGTTGCTCAAAAAGATATTTCCGGTAACATTGGTATTGCACATACACGTTGGGCTACTCATGGAGAACCTTGTTCCGTCAATGCCCATCCCCATTATTCCTCTTCCGAACGCCTCGCCCTCATCCATAACGGCATTATTGAAAACTACGCCGTCCTTAAAGAAAAACTTCAAGCCAAAGGTTATGTATTTAAAAGCAGCACTGATACCGAGGTGCTGGTACAGCTCATTGAATACATTCAGGTGACAAACCATATTGACCTGCTGACGGCGGTGCAACTTGCCTTGCAGGAAGTGATTGGGGCGTATGCCATTGCGGTGCTCGACAAGGACAATCCGGATGGGATAATCGCTGCACGCAAGAGCAGTCCGCTGGTGGTGGGCATCGGTGAAGGAGAGTTTTTCCTGGCTTCGGATGCCACGCCGATTGTGGAATATACGGATAAGGTGGTGTATCTGGAAGACGAAGAGATTGCCTCATCCGTCGGGGAGAGAAGCTGAAGGTTGTTAACCTGAAGAATGTGGAATGTCCGCACGAGGTAAAGACGGTAGCGCTCAATCTCGGCCAGCTGGAGAAGGGCGGTTATCCGCACTTCATGCTGAAGGAAATCTTCGAACAGCCCGGCTGCATTCACGACTGCATGCGCGGGCGTATCAATGTGGAGGGTACGAACGTGGTTCTTTCTGCAGTGATTGATTATAAGGAACGTCTGCTGGCGGCCAAACGCTTCGTCATCGTGGCATGCGGTACGTCATGGCATGCCGCCTCATCGGCAAGCATTTGATTGAAAGCTTCTGCCGTATTCCGGTGGAGGTGGAGTATGCCAGTGAGTTCCGTTACCGCGACCCGGTGATTGACAGCAACGATGTGGTGATTGCCATCTCGCAAAGCGGTGAAACGGCCGATACGCTGGCTGCCGTGGAGCTTGCCAAAAGCTGTGGGGCATTTATATACGGCATCTGCAATGCCGTCGGTTCCAGCATTCCCCGTGCCACGCACACGGTTCCTATATCCACGTGGGACCGGAAATAGGGGTGGCATCCACCAAAGCCTTCACGGGGCAGGTAACGGTGCTTACCATGCTGGCCCTGACACTTGCCAAAGAGAAAAAGACGATGGACGAAGGGTTATACCTGGCAGTTGTCAAGGAATTGGGACATATCCCCGACAAGATGAAGGAGGTCTTGAAACTGAACGACCGCATAGCGGAACTTTCCAAGATATTCACCTATGCACACAACTTTATCTATCTGGGACGCGGATACAGTTATCCCGTAGCCCTGGAAGGTGCTTTGAAGTTGAAGGAGATTTCGTATATCCATGCCGAGGGCTATCCTGCCGCCGAAATGAAGCATGGGCCCATTGCCTTGGTAGATGCCGAGATGCCGGTGGTGGTTATTGCCACCCAAAATGGGCTTTACGAAAAGGTGCTGAGCAATATCCAGGAAATAAAGGCGCGTAAAGGCAGGGTTATCGCCATTGTGACAAAGGGAGATACGGTCATCAGTAAAATAGCCGACACTTGCATCGAGCTTCCCGAAACAATGGAGTGCCTTGATCCGTTAATAACTACGGTACCTCTGCAATTACTTGCCTATCACATTGCCGTGTGCAAGGGAATGGATGTGGACCAGCCGAGGAATCTTGCGAAGTCGGTGACTGTAGAATGAGGACATGTACAATTTACCATTTACAATGTACAATGGGGCTGCGCTTGGGAGGGGTAAATGTAAATGGTAATTGTATGCTATAATAAGGAAAAGAAAATTGTACACTTAAAATTGTACATTGTAAATGGTAAATTGTAAATAAATAGATGGAACAACTGAAGCATGAATGCGGCGTCGCATGATACGCCTGCTGAAACCGCTGGAGTACTATGAAGAGAAGTACGGAACATGGATGTACGGACTCAACAAGCTCTATCTCCTGATGGAGAAACAACACAACCGTGGGCAGGAAGGTGCCGGACTGGCCTGCGTGAAACTGGAAGCCAGTCCCGGCGAGGAATATATGTTCCGTGAGCGTGCTCTCGCTCGGGCGCCATTACCGAAATTTTCGGTACGGTGCAGGGTCACTTCAAGGACTTGACCAAGGAACAGCTGCATGATGCGGACTATGCCAAGCGTGTGCTGCCCTTTGCAGGGGAGGTCTATATGGGACACCTGCGTTACTCCACTACCGGAAAGTCCGGCATCTCGTACGTGCACCCGTTCCTTCGGAGAAACAACTGGCGTGCCAAGAATCTTGCCCTCTGCGGCAACTTCAACATGACGAATGTGGATGAAATCTTCGCACGCATTACCGCCATCGGCCAGCATCCGCGCAAATATGCCGATACCTACATCATGCTGGAGCAGTTGGGACATCGCCTCGACCGCGAAGTGGAGCGCCTCTTCAACCTTGCCGAAGCGGAAGGCTGGCAGGCATGGACATCACCCGTTATATAGAAAACCACATCGACCTTGCCAACGTACTGCGTACTTCGAGCAAGGAGTGGGACGGGGGATACGTGATGTGCGGACTTACCGGAAGCGGAGAGACTTTTGCCGTACGCGACCCATGGGGCATCCGTACAGCCTTCTGGTATCAGGACGACGAGATAGCGATGCTTGCCAGCGAACGTCCCGTGATACAGACAGCCCTTAATGTTCCTGTCGAATCCATCAAGGAGCTGCAACCCGGACAAGCCATGTTTATCAACAAGGCCGGCAAGGTGCGCACCGTGCAAATCAACAAGCCGCGCGAGGTGAAACCTTGTTCCTTCGAGCGCATCTACTTCAGCCGGGGCAGTGATGTGGACATTTACCGGGAACGTAAACTGCTGGGTGAGAAACTTGTACCCAACATATTGAAAGCCATCGACAACGATGTGGACCATACCGTCTTCTCCTTCATCCCCAATACGGCGGAAGTCGCCTTCTACGGTATGTTGCAGGGATTGGACGACTACCTCAACGAGGAGAAGGTGCAGCAGATTGCCGCCTTGGGCATAGTCCCAGCCACGACGAACTGGAGCATATCTTGTCGCGGCGCATACGGAGCGAGAAGGTAGCCATCAAGGACATCAAGCTGCGTACCTTCATTGCCGAAGGAAACAGCCGGAACGACCTTGCCGCCCATGTGTACGACATCACTTACGGAAGCCTTGTCCCGGGAGTGGATAATCTGGTCATCATCGACGACTCGATAGTGCGCGGAACCACCCTGAAGCAGAGCATCATCGGTATCCTTGACCGTCTGGAGCCGAAGAAGATAGTCATTGTAAGCTCTTCACCGCAGGTGCGCTATCCCGACTACTATGGCATCGATATGGCTAAGATGAGCGAATTCATCGCCTTCAAGGCTGCTGTGGAACTGCTGAAGGAGCGCGAGATGCGCGATGTAATTGCCGCCGCCTACCGCAAGTCCAAGGAGCAGGTAGGCCTGCCCAAAGAACAGATGGTGAATTACGTGAAGGAGATTTATGCTCCTTTCACTGATGAGGAAATCTCTGCCAAGATGGTGGAGCTTCTTACTCCGAAAGGGACGAAAGCCAAAGTGCAGATTGTCTACCAGCCTCTCGAGGGGCTGCATGAGGCCTGCCCCAAGCATCCGGGTGACTGGTACTTCAGCGGCGATTATCCTACGCCGGGCGGTGTGAAGCTGCTGAACAAGGCATTTATTGATTATATAGAACAAGTTTATCAATTTTAATTGAATCAATGAGAAATGTAACTCTAATCCTCGACGACGGGAGCCGCTTCCACGGCAAGTCGTTCGGCTTTGAAAAACCGGTAGCGGGAGAGGTGGTCTTCAACACAGCCATGACGGGTTATCCCGAAAGCCTGACCGACCCTTCGTATGCCGGACAGCTGATGACGCTCACCTATCCGTTGGTGGGCAATTACGGTGTGCCGCCTTTTACTCTCGAACCGAATGGGCTTGCCACTTTTATGGAGAGCGAGCATATCCATGCCGAAGCCATTATTGTAAGCGATTATAGTGAAAATTATAGCCATTGGAATGCGGTGGAAAGTCTCGGTGACTGGCTGAAACGCGAACAGATTCCGGGCATCACGGGCATCGATACCCGCGAACTGACAAAGGTGCTTCGCGAGCATGGGGTGATGATGGGACGTATCGCCTTTGATGATGAATCGGATGAAATGCCTGAGGCTCTTATGCCGATGTGAATTATGTGGATAAAGTTAGCTGCAAGGAGGTTATCCGTTACAACGAAGGAACCGGTAAGAAGAAAGTGCTCCTTGTGGATTGCGGCGTCAAGCATAACATCATCCGCTGCCTGCTGAAACGTGACGTGGAAGTGATTCGCGTTCCCTGGGACTATGATTATACTGGGATGGAGTTCGACGGGTTGTTCATCTCCAACGGCCCTGGCGACCCCGATACCTGCGATGCTGCCGTGCAGCATATCCGCAAGGCAATGCAGAACGAGAAACTGCCCATCTTCGGCATCTGTATGGGAAACCAGTTGCTTTCCAAAGCTGGGGGCGCCAAGATATACAAATTGAAATACGGCCACCGCAGCCATAACCAACCGGTGCGTATGGTGGGTACGGAACGTTGCTTCATCACCTCACAGAATCATGGGTATGCCGTAGACAACAACACGCTGACAGAAGACTGGGAACCGCTTTTCATCAATATGAACGATGGTTCTAATGAAGGAATCCGCCACAAACGCAATCCCTGGTTCTCCGCACAGTTTCATCCCGAAGCTGCCAGCGGGCCGACGGATACGGAGTTTCTTTTTGATGACTTTGTGAAGTTGCTTTAGTAAGAGAATTTTATCAAGAATGATTGCGTTCATAATCTCTTGATAATCAGTATGTAAAAGACGGTATAATGAGTCCCATACTGAATGTCATTCAGTCCCAGAGTGAATACCTTTCAGTCCTATACTGAATGCCATTCAATTAGTGACTGATTGTGTAAGGTAAGAGAAAGATAAGGTTTTATTACTACTATTACATTTTTAATAAACAGATATGCAAATGAAAGAAAACAATATAAAGAAAGTCCTGCTGCTTGGCTCCGGCGCACTGAAAATCGGTGGGGCAGGAGAATTTGACTACTCCGGTTCGCAGGCGCTCAAGGCA
>ENA-OQLB01000227-OQLB01000227.1-human-gut-metagenome-genome-assembly--contig:-NODE-227-length-33443-cov-1.975507_pt1 | contig 33443 bp, 45 predicted proteins | sample MGYA00242656_ERZ504813 | MGnify/ENA primary metagenome ERZ504813 (study PRJEB26092, sample SAMD00036388) | human gut metagenome | host: Homo sapiens | study: EMG produced TPA metagenomics assembly of... | reverse complement strand
TTGCACATGAGCTGTACATTGGAAGGGGTCAGCCTCAGTTTATTTTTGTTGGGGTCATATACCATGATAATCATTTCCCAGTCCATGATTACCTTTTCCACTACAATCCTCTATATAGATATCCTCCATATCTGCGGTCTGTTCAACAGCTCTGCTTACCGGCAGCACAACAGGTTCGCCGCCGCAAGCTTTATTATTATTTTATCAAGCATTTTTTTATAAAAATATAGATATATTGCTATTTTATATTGCAAATAATGCTCTATACTGAAGTATCTTATTTTTCAGGAGGTTATTATGGGCGGATACAATAAGCGTGGATACTTAAACAGTGACTTTAAGATTTTTCATCTGACCGATCAGATTCCACAGAATTTGAATTTCATTACCACGAATTCCACAAAATCACGATTTTTATTTCCGGTAATGTGCAATACTTTGTAGAAGGAAAGACATATCCTTTGGAACCTTACGACATTGTCTCGTAAACCGGAATGATATCCACAGGGTTCAGGTGGATCCTTCTCTTCCCTATGAACGGATCATCGTCTATATTTCTCCCGGTTTTATTGATGCCTACCGGACTGATGACTATGATCTTCCTATTGTTTTGAAAAGCAAAAAAGAACATTCCAATGTGCTGCGCATTCATTCTCTTGAAAAAAGCTCTCTTTTCAAGATCACGAACCGCCTGGAACGTTCTTTTTCTGATACGGAATATGCCGGCAGTCTGTACCGGCAGATCTTATTTTTGGAATTTATGATCCACCTCAACCGGGCTGCATTAAAACCGGTAGAATTTCTGGACACCAGTCTGTACAATCCGAAGATCGTCGATCTGATCCAGTATATCAACCAGCACCTGACAGAATCTCTGGACGTAGATTTTCTCTCTTCCCGGGTTTATCTGAGCAAATATTATATGATGCGCCTCTTCAAAGCGGAAACCGGATATACCATCGGAAATTATATCACCTACCGCAGGCTTTTGCTTGCCCGCACTTTGATCCTGGATGGGATGCCGATCACGCAGGCCTGCCTTGCAAGCGGCTTTCAGGATTACTCCACATTTTCACGAGCCTACAAAACAGAATTTCACGAACCACCCAGAACGCTTTTACATCACTCTGACTGAGATGTCTCAAACAGAATTTCCATCCGTGTTCCTTTTCCGGTATCACTCTCCACACTTACCTTTGCATTGTGAAGCAGCGCTCCATGCTTCACGATGGAGAGTCCCAGCCCTGTGCCGCCCCGCTCTTTGGAATGACTTTTATCCACCCTGTAGAACCGCTCAAAGATTCGCTCCTGATGCTCTTTCGGTATCCCGATCCCGGTATCATTCACCTGAACTTTTGGGCCATTCAGTGTGCTGCCTACCCAGACAGAGACACTTCCGCCTCTACATTATATTTGATCGCATTCTCACAAATATTGTAGATCATCTCATCCAGGATCTGCCGGATTCCCACATAGGTTACCGGCTCTCCTGAAAGAGAAACATGAACATGCTTCATACTTGCCTGCATGGACAGTCTGCTGATAATCTCTCTGCTCAGTTCGTAAAGATCTACTTCTTCTTTTTCAATCTCTACGGAGCCTTCATCCAGTTTGGATAATTTATGATATCTTCGATCAATGTGATCAGGCGTTTTGCTTCTTTGTAAATCCGCTCTGAAAAATTGGGAATATCCTCCGGACGGACCAGTCCGTTTTTCATGATCTCCGCATAGCCGGAAATCGAAGTTAGCGGCGTTTTCAATTCGTGAGAGACATTTGCGGAAAACTCTTTTCTCATATCTTCCACTGCCGCTTTTTCTTTGTTCCGTCTGTCCATCGCAGTCAACAGCGGCCTTAATTCTTCATAGACCACATTTTCCAGCGGATGCTCAATATCCAGTTCATTGATCGGACGAATCAGCCGTTCTGTCTGCCAGCGCCCGAGATCCATGCAAATATCATCATCACAACTGCCAGTACCCCGATCACCGGAAGTGTATCTCTTGCCATAGCTCCCAGATTGTCCATCGTCTTTGCCACGCGAAGTACAGAGCCATCCTGCAGAAGGATCGCATAATAATACATCTCTTTTCCAACGGTTCCGGATACGCGGACATCCTCACCGGTTCCACTTGCAAGCGCCTCTTTTACCTCCGGACGTTTGCTGTGATTTTCCAGTGTTTCTGCGTCATTGCCTGAATCATAAAGCACCTTTCCCTCCGTACTGATTCTCGTGACCCGGGTTTTTATATCCACTCCGTCCATTTCTTTCAGATACGCTGGTCCCGAAATATCGACAGCAGTCCGGATATACCTGGCCTCCTGATTCACTTCTTCTTTTAGCAGCGTCAGGTTCTTCTGATACATAACCAGTGTCAAAAGTCCATAAAAAATCAGGATCGTCACAAACAGAACAAGAAGCATACTTCTCTGGATCTTAGCCTTCATTGCCTCCTCCTATTCTGTAGCCGACTCCCCGTACAGTCTTGATAATATCGCCTTTTTCTCCCAGCTTCTGTCTGAGTGTCCGCACATGCACATCTACCGTTCTTGTCTCTCCATCAAAATCATATCCCCAGATATCCTCTAAAAGCTGATCTCTTGTCAGTACAATATTCTGGTTTCTCATCAGTCTCTCCAGGAGCTCAAACTCCTTCAGTGTCAGTGTCACGATTTCTCCTGCCACTTTCACTTCATGCTTTTTCACATCTACACTGACTCCGTTGACTGACAGCATATCCTGCTCCTGCACTCTGCCGGATCTTCGAAGACTGCTTTGATCCTGGATACCAGCTCCATCATTCCGAAAGGCTTGGTCACATAATCATCCGCTCCCCGAATCCAGACCGATCACCTTGTCATACTCTGCACCCTTTGCAGTCACCATGATCACCGGAATATCCTTCGTCTTTGCGGAATTCTTCAGCTTTTTCAAAAGCTCCAGCCCATCCTCACCCGGAAGCATGATATCAAGTAAAATAAGCTCTGGCGTATCAAACGCCAAAGCTTCCATAAATGCCGTGCCTTCTGCAAATCCCTTTGCCTTAAGACCGGTCGTCTCCAGAGTGTAAATGACCAGTTCGCGGATATTGTCATCATCTTCCACGCAATAAATCATATCTTTTCTCCTTTTTACACTTATACATTCACTCCGTTTCGGTGTACTCCTGTAATGGAAAATTCCACCCACTCTGCAATGTTGGTCGCATGATCTCCGATACGCTCCAGATATTTTGTCACCATGATCAGATCCACGATCCGGCTGCCCCGCTGCCCTTTATTGATCGCGATATAATTTACCATCTCTTCCCGGATATTGTCAAAGAGGCGATCCACTTTATCATCTTCCAGCATTACCTGGCGCGCAAGCTCCAGATCTTTCTGTACATACGATGTGACGCTGTCGCGCACCATCTTACTTACAACAGATGCCATTCTTCCGATATCCTTGATATCTACGCTTTCCTCTGTATTGGCTGAAATTACGATTTCCGCAATATCTGCCGTCTGATCTCCGATTCGCTCCATATCTGTGATCATCTTCAATGCTGCTGAGATTCTTCTCAGATCCTTTGCCACCGGCTGCTGCTGTAAGAGCAGTTTCAGACAAAGCTTTTCAATATCTTTTTCCATCTCATCGATCTCAGCATCCGCATTGATCACTGCCTTTGCCTGCTCAATACTTCCATCGCTCAACGCCTTTGTCGCATTCGCGATCGCACTCTCACACAACTCACCCATATGAATAAGCTGCTCCTCCAGTATCTGTAGCTGTCTGTCAAATTTGTTGCGCATAAATTAACCAAACCTCCCTGTAATATAATCTTCCGTTCTCTTATCAGACGGAATGGAAAACAATGTTTCTGTGTTGTTGTACTCAATCACTTCTCCAAGAAGGAAAAAGGCTGTGTTATCCGACACACGTACCGCCTGCTGCATGTTGTGTGTTACCAATGACAATAGTATAATCTTTTTCAGTTCCATCGCAAGGTCTTCTATCTTCGATGTAGAAATCGGATCCAGAGCGGATGTCGGCTCATCCATCAAAAGTACTTCCGGTTCTACTGCAAGTGCTCTGGCAATACAGAGTCTCTGCTGCTGTCCTCCGGACATTCCCAACGCACTTTTTTTGAGACGGTCTTTACACTCATCCCAGATTGCCGCATTTCGCAGTGACTTTTCTACAATATCATCCAGTTTTGCTTTGGAACGGATTCCGTGTGTTCTCGGTCCATAGGCAATATTGTCATAAATGCTCATTGGAAATGGGTTTGGTTTCTGAAACACCATTCCTACCCGCTTACGGAGCAGGTTCACATCCATTCCTTTGAAGATATTCTGTCCGTCCAGAAGGATATCACCATCGATGCAGCATCCTTCCACCAGATCATTCATGCGGTTGATGGACTTTAATAACGTGGACTTTCCACATCCACTCGGTCCGATAAACGCTGTAATTTTATTTGCCTCTATTTCCAGATTGATATTTTTGAGTGCTTTAAAATCTCCGTAATATAAATCCAGGTTTTTCACACTGATCTTCCCCATTGTTTATTCCTTTCTCTCTACGCTTTTGTCAGTTTTTTTCGCGATTACGCTCGAAATCGTGTTGATTCCGACTACAAGTATCAGAAGAATGACTGCTGTTGCATATGCCTGATCCATGTACAGTCCTTCACTGGACAGATTGTACATATGAACTGCCAGGGTTCTTCCGGAACCAAAAACATTTGTCGGTACCTGTGCAACAGTACCTGCTGTATAGATCAGCGCCGCTGTCTCTCCCACAATTCTTCCAACCGCCAGGATGATTCCTGCTAAAATTCCAGGAATTGCCGACGGGAGTACAATCTTAAATACGGTACGCAGCTTTCCTGCTCCCAGTCCAAAACTTCCCTCTCTGAAGGAATCCGGAACTGCTTTTAACGCTTCTTCTGTTGTTCTCATGATCAGCGGAAGGATCATGATCGCCAGTGTAAACGCACCGGCCAGCAGGGAAAATCCCCATCCTAATGTATTGACAAAAAACAACATTCCGAACAATCCATATACGATGGAAGGGATTCCGGAAAGTGTCTCTGTTGTCAGACGGATCACTTCCACAAATTTATTCCCTTTCCCTGCATACTCTACAAGGAAGATCGCAGAGAAGATTCCAAACGGAACCGCGATCAGCAAAGAAAGCAGCGTCATGATAATCGTGTTAATCAAAGCCGGCATCAAAGAGGCATTCTCAGATGTATATTCGAACGCGAACAAAGACGGCTTGATATGCGGCACTCCGTTGATCAGAATATAAGCGATCAAAAACAGCAGAACCGCAAACGTGATAATTGCTCCCAGCATCACCAGAAGCATTACAATAAATGAGCCCGGATGTTTTAAATAGCTTTTCAGCTTTTCTCCGATTCCAGTCTGATTACTCATGTTCTGTCCTCCTTTTCAGCATTGCTACACTGAAGTTGATGATCAGGATGAACACAAATAATACTACACCTGTCGCGATCAGCGCTTCCCTGTGCAGACCTGTCGCATATCCCATCTCCAGTACGATATTTCCTGTCAGTGTACGCATTCCCTGCAGGATATTTTGTGCAATTCTCGGCTGATTTCCCACGATCATGATAACTGCCATGGTCTCTCCGATCGCACGTCCGATTCCCAGCACGATTCCTGCCAGTACTCCGGATTTTGCAGCCGGGATCACAACTGTAAAAATACTTCTCTCATGGGTTGCTCCCAGAGCCAGAGCTCCTTCATAATAATGGGTCGGCACAGCGCGGATCGCACTCTCTGTGGTTCCGATGATTGTTGGCAAGATCATCATTCCCAGAATGATCGACGTAGTGAGAAGTCCTTTTCCGTCTCCTGCTTTTTCCACGATCCCCATCTGTTTTAATGTTCTTCCGAACTCCCGTACCATTGGCACCAGTACGACCAGACCGAAGAATCCATACACAACGGAAGGAATTCCTGCCAACAGCTCTGTTGCTGCTTTCAGCGGTCTGTATATTTTTTTCGGGCAGTACATTGCCATAAATACAGATGTCAGAATTCCGATCGGCACTCCGAACACGATCGCACCTGCTGTTACATATAAGCTTCCGATGATCATCGGGAAGATTCCAAACAGATTATTGTTCGGTCTCCACAGTTCTCCGGTAATAAATTTTACGAACCCGATTTCTCTGATTGCAGGGACTCCATTTGCAAACAAAAAGATACAAATGAGAGCTACCGCCAGTACAGAAGTACAGGCGGCTATCAAGAATACTCCCTGCATGAATTTTTCAGTCCATGCTTTTGATTTCATTCTTCTTTCCTCTTATCAATTATTCAGTTACTTCATCCCAAGTATAAGTTTCTCCTGTGTAGATGGATTTTACCTGATCAGAACTTAACTCTTCTGTCGGGTTGTCATTGTTTACGATCACTGCGATTCCGTCGGTTGCGATCACAGTTGCTTTTAATCCCTGTCCCACTTCTTCCTCTTTCAGTTCACGGGATGCCATACCAATATCATAGCTTCCTTCCAGAGTCGATGTCATACCTGTTGTAGAATCAGATGTCTGCAGCTCGATCTTTGCATTCGGATTTACACTTTTGTATGCCTCGATCAGTTTTTCCATAACCGGTGATACAGAAGAAGATCCTCCTACTACTGCGCTTCCTGACGGTTTTGTTCCATCATATGCTTTTGTATCGGCAACCGGAATATAACCGTTGTCTGCTACGATTTTCTGACCTTCTGTACTCATGATATAGGTGATGAAATCATTTGCAACTTCATTGTCAGCGCCTTCTTTTACTGCAATATTAAACGGTCTTGATACTTTGTAAGAACCATTTTCGATATTCTCTTCTGTTGCTTCTGCTCCATCAATCTTAAGTGCTTTTACACTCTCATCCAGAGATCCCAGGGATACATATCCGATGGCATACTCATCCCCTGCTACTGTTGTAAGCATAACAGATGTATTATTTGTAACCTGTGCATCCACAGTTGTCATATCTACTTTTTCTCCGTCAACTTCCTGCTGAATACCAAACAGCTCTACGAAAGCTCCTCTTGTTCCAGATCCATCTTCTCTGGATACGATTGTGATATCATTGGAAGAATCCCAGTCACTGGACGCACTTTCTGTCTTTGTTCCTTTATCAGCAGATGTATCATCTCCGGAACCACATCCTGCTGCCAGTGCTGCTACCATACCTACTGTTGCCAAAACTGCGATAAACTTTTTCATTTTCATTTTACTTAATCTCCTTTTTTTCAAAAGTGTTTTTTCTTTTCTCCACAGTTAGCAATGATACAGAAGAATTGTAAAATATATCATCATCTGAATGTTAAATCTATGTAAAATCATCTTTCTTTTCCTTGTTAAGTTTTTGTAAAATGTGAAAAATCAGCGCAAAAACGGGGCATTTGCCGCTCTTTTGCAAATGCCCCGCTCTCTTTGTTTTGTAAAATCCCCTATTCTGCCGTCAAAATCTCTTCTGCGATATTTCTCGCATGATCCGAGATTCTCTCAAGACATACCAATGCATCCAGGAATACGATTCCGGATTCCGTGCTGCACTCATTTCTTGCCAGACGCTTCATATGTGCCGTACGCAGCGCGATCTCCAGCTCATCTGCCTGACTCTCTTTTTCAATGACCTTCATCGCCTTTTCTTTACTACGCTCTTCCAGTGCTCGATCGCATACCGGAAGCAGTCGATACAGACGTCTTCCATCTGCTGGATCTCTTCTCTTGCGATCTCGGAGAAGGATGCTTTCTGATCTTTGAGATTCTCTGCAAATTCAGAAATATTTTCACAGTAATCGCTGACACGCTCGATATCCGATACGATCTGCAGGATACTCGCCACCTCCTGATGCTCCTTCTCATTGATGGAAAGTGTATTCAGTTTAATCGCATACTCTGTGATTCCTTTGCACAATCCGTCTGCGATTGTCTCTTCCTCCCGGATCTTTTCTATCTCCTCACGCTTCTTGGTGATCAGCACATCTCTTGTACGATTCATGGTTCCCCGCACAACATGTCCCATTCTTACCATCTCGCTGACTGTAGACTGGAGCGCAATACTTGGTGTCTCCAGCATTCTGTCGTCCAGAAGTACCTGTCCTTCATCCACATCGTCAGAATCTTCTCTCTCCAGTTTCTTCGCCAGCTTAATGATCCAGTCAGATACCGGGAAGAGCAGGATCGTAGTTCCGATATTAAAAATTGTGTGAACTGTACTGATCTCTGTCTGTGTGATCAGGGCTTCTCCAAATCCCGGATTGATCACTTTAAAGAATACGATCGCAACAACGCTGAAGATGATCGTACCGATGATGTTGAACAACAGATGCATCACAGCTGCTGTCTTTGCTGTCTTCTTTGCCCCGATACTGGACATGATGCAGTCACACAGGTACCGATATTCTGTCCCATGATAATGTAAACAGCCGCATTAAACGGAACCAGTCCTGCTGCCGCAAGACTCTGTAAGATCCCCACTGATGCAGATGAACTCTGAATCACAGCTGTAACAAGCGCACCGGCCACGATTCCAAGGAACGGACTGTGTCCAAGTGTTACAAACAGATTGCAGAATGCCTCTGACTGCTGCAGCGGCTCGACTGCATCTGACATCGTCGTAATACCGATGAATAAGATACCAAATCCCACAATGATACTGGAAATATCCTTTGTAGAACGTCTTTTTCCTGTCAGCATCACAATCACACCGATCATAACTGCCACCGGTGCAATATTCGCCGGGCTGAGCGCTTTTGCCCACTCGACACTGGATACCAGCCATCCGGTCACCGTAGTACCGATGTTGGCTCCCATGATCACTCCCATCGCCTGGGTAAGATTCATGATCCCTGCATTTACAAATCCGACTACCATCACTGTCGTAGCGGATGAACTCTGAATGACAGCTGTAATAAAAGCACCGAGCAAAACCCCAAAAAACTTATTCTTTGTCAGTACCTCCAGCAGACTCTTCATCTTGCTGCCTGCTGCATTCTCCAATCCCTGGGCCATGATCTGCATACCATAGATAAACATACCCAGTCCCCCGATAAAGGGGAGAATAATGCTCACGTAATCCATACGTTTCCTCCTGTAATAAACCCTTTATAAAATTTTCCGCACTATTACGATAACATTATACTCGACAAAAAACAACAAAATCTTTACATTTCCTTAACATAAAGACACAGTGTCTATTTTTTCATCTTCGGTTCAAAGATATGAGATGCCAGATAACCGAAAATTAATGCTGCTGAAATTCCCACAGCACTGGCTTTAAAACCACCCATAAAGATTCCCAGAAACCCATTTTTCTCAACGGCTTCTTTGACACCGTTCCACAGTACGTTTCCGAATCCAAGGAGCGGTACGCTCGCTCCTGCTCCTGCAAATTTCTGAAATGGTCCGTAAATATTCAAAAATCCAAGCACTGCGCCGCCGCATACAAGCAGCACCATGATTCTTCCCGGCATCAACTTGGTCCGGTCCATCAAATCTGTACCAGCCGCACAGATCAGACCTCCCACCCAGAATGCATGTACATATTCCATCTTAATCTCCTCCTTTTCTCAGCAATGTTCCAGCACGATCCCATGTGCAATTCCCGGAACGCTTGCCCCTTCGTTGTAACTGACCGTAGACATCAGAGCACCCGTCGGCACAAAGAGTACCCGTTTCCACTCGCCTTTCTGGATCTTTGGAAGATGTAAGCGGAAAGCGTCACTGCCGCACAGCCGCAGCCACTTCCTCCCGCATGCGTATCCTGTTTCTCCTGATCAAAGATCTTCATTCCGCAGTCCAGGTGTCTGTCCCGCATCTGATGCCCGTTCTTACTCATAAAATCCAGTAAAATACTCTGTCCGATATACCCGAGATCTCCTGTAATGATCCGGTCATAGCTGGTCGGGCTTCTTCCGAAGTCCTTCAGATTTGTTAAAATGGTATCTGCTGCTGCCGGTGCCATACACGCTCCCATATTCTGGGAATCCTTCAGTCCATAGTCCACAATCTTCCCAACCGTCACGCCTGTGATCCTCACATGGCTTTTCTGTCTGCCTACCAGAAATGCTCCACTTCCCGTCACCGTCCAGCTGGCAGATAACGGACGCTGGGATGCATACCCCAACGGAAACCGAAATTCCTTTTCCGCGCTTCCAAAGTGGCTGGAAGTCACTGCCAGCATATATTCCCCATACCCAGCTGCCACGCTCATAGCAGAAAGAGCAAGTGCTTCTCCGGATGTGGAACAGGCTCCGTACAATCCGAACATGGGAATCTGTAATTCTTCCACTCCCATGGAAGTGGCGATTCCCTGACGCAGAAGGTCTCCGCCATACAGATAGCGCACATGCTTGCATCCATATGTGCTTTTCCAAGTGCCAGTACACATGCTTCTTTCTGCATGGTACTCTCTGCCTCCTCCCATGTTTTTGCTCCAAAAAGATCATCCTGGTTCACCATATCAAATAGCTTTCCAAGGGGACCTTCCGCCTCTTTGCTTCCCGCTACACAAGCACTGCTGATCAAATAGGGAGCTTCCCCGAACTGATGCTCTGACTGCCTCTGATCTGATTCATCTTCTCTCCTCTTTTCTTCCTGTTTTTGCAAATTCTTTCTGCTGTTAGTATGCATCTCACCAGATGAAATATACATCCGATTGAAAATCTTTCCGGTGACAGAATATTTTTCCGTTTTTTTTCGGATACTATGAAATAAGAAAAAGGAGGCGATAGTTTTGAAGCAGACAGAAACAGAAAAACGACAGCAGCAGTATGAAGACTATGTAAAAAAGAAAACACCGGTGCACAATGTTTATCTGAATATGGCAAAATCCTTTATCACGGGAGGAATTATCTGTGTGATCGGACAAGGTATTTATAATTATTGTGAATGATCGGACTGAGCAAAGACCACTGCAGCAACTGGACTTCTCTTTCACTGATCTTACTGAGTATCATCCTCACCGGAGTTGGACTCTATCCAAAGATCGCAAAATGGGGAGGAGCTGGTGCATTGGTTCCCATCACCGGCTTTGCCAACTCGGTGGCAGCTCCGGCGATCGAGTATAAAAAAGAAGGGCAGGTATTCGGGATTGGCTGCAAGATCTTTACCATATCCGGACCTGTCATTCTCTATGGAATCTGCACCAGTTCTCTTCTGGGACTTTTATACTGGATCTGGATGCAGTTTTAAAAGAAGAGGTGAGACTCCTTATCCGGAATCTCACCTCCCCTTTTATACCTCGCTTCGTTTCCGCATCGGACGGATCGCCCGTTTTGATACTTCTACATATAATTCTTTTTGCAGCACTTCACGAAGCCAGTTTCTTTTTAATTGTCTTCCAATAAAAATAGCTTTTGCTTCCGGCATCGTATCAATACCGGTAACGCTGTATGTACGATCTGTCACATCAAAGCGAAGCCATCCATTTCCCGCCGGAAGATACCCTTTTGCTCTGCAGAATATCTCCAAACACACCGGAAACTACTCCCTGCAAAAACAGGATCAGCTCCTGCTCCGATTGCAGGCTGGCTTCCGTCAGTCCAAGATTTTCCAGATCTAACTCCCGCTCTTCCTTCATTGGAATCTCTTTGTCAAGATACGATGTCAGCAGTGAAGCCCACCAGTCATCTCCCTGTTCTGTATAATGAGAAACACAGATCTCAGCTTCCGGATTGAGCGCTATCAGCTTCTGTTTCAAACTGCACCGTTCATTCTCTGCAGCATATTCCATCTTGGAAACCAGAATCCTGCCTGCAGACTGTATCTGATCCTCGCAGATCTCTGAAAATTCAAACATACAACGATCATACATCGTACCGTCCAGAATCGTGAGCGGCTCAAGCAGAGTGATCCTCTCATATTCAATCTTCTGGATATTCTCTATGATCTTACTGAGCATCCCCACACCGGTCGGTTCTACGATCAGATATTCCGGATCCACTGTATTTGCAATGGTCAGGATAGACGTGGCAAAGTCGTTCTGCATGGAACAGCAGATACATCCCTCTGTCAGCTCCCAGATATTTAAGTCATTCGTCTGTTCCAGAAGATCTCCGTCCACATTGACCGCCCCGTATTCATTTTCCATCACTGCAAAATCTTTTTTGGTACGTTCTGCAAGTGTCCGGATAAATGTCGTCTTTCCTGCTCCTAAAAATCCGGATACCACTAAAATCTTCATCTCTCATGCCATCCTTATTAGTCTGAAATCTTTACAACCGGTTTGATCAGATCCGCCGGTTTATCACGCATCATAAACAGTGCCTCTTCCAGATGATCCCATCCTTCAAATACATGCGAAGCCAGAGGGTGTACATCCAGTTTGCCAGCTGCTACCAGAGCGCCCAGTTTTTCCATGCGCAGACGTCCGCCAGGCATCAGACCTCCGTTGATCTGCTTGTGACCCATACCAACGCCCCATTCCACACGTGGAACAGTCACATAAGTACCGCTTCCGAGATAGTTGACATTTCCGATCTTTCCGCCCGGTTTCAGACATTTTACCGCTGATTCAAAGGTCTCACATCCGCCGCCTGCGATCACAACTTTGTCTACTCCTTTTCCATCTGTCATGGCAAGCACCTGCTCTTCGATCGTTCCATTCTTATAGCTTACAAAATCAGTTGCCCCGTACAACTTTGCTGCTTCCACGCAGTTTTTGCGGGTTCCGACTGCAATAATTCTGGAAGCACCTCTGAGTGCTGTTCCGGCTACTGACATCAATCCTACCGGGCCGATCCCGATCACAAGAACGGTATCTCCAAACTGTACATCGGCAAGCTCAACTCCGTGAAATCCTGTGGGGACCATATCAGAGAGCATACATGCATCCACTGTGGAAATATTCGATGGAAGCAGTGCCAGATTGCCATCCGCATCATTTACATGGAAGAATTCAGAGAACACACCGTCTTTAAAGTTCGAGAACTTCCATCCTGCCAGCATTCCGCCGGAATGCATCGAATATCCTGCCTGTGCCTCCAGCGAATTCCAATCCGGTGTGATCGCCGGAACAAGTACACGATCTCCCGGTTTAAAATCCTTTACCAACTCTCCGACTTCTACAACCTCTGCACAGCACTCATGTCCCAGGATCATATTGTGACGCTCCCCAATCGCGCCTTCCCAGAGAGTGTGTACATCCGAAGTACAGATTGCGACTGCAAGCGGGCGGCAGATCGCATCCAACGGACCACATACAGGTCTCTCTTTTTCAATCCATCCTGATTCCCCAATTTTCAGCATTGCATAACCTTTCATAAATTAGTAAACTCCTTTCAAATCCGTATTTTTCTTCATGTTACTATAGGATTTGTATATTTTCAACTAATTTATTGTTAATTTTTTATTAATTTTATTAACTTCTATCATTGCAAAAATCCAATACATGCTCCAAAGCCTTTTCCAAGTGCAATCCCGATGATAAACCACTTGATATAGCGTACCAGCTTGACTCTCCTGATAAAATCGGAAATACATTCAGGATTTCTGACCAATGCCATTGCCCAGCATCCTACAAATATGCCGGACAGCACACCGAAAAAGGGAAGAATAAAGCCTGCACAAGGAATCATGATCTGAAAACAAAACACGGCATTTCCTAAAATCCCGCCAAGGGCGATAGAATCCTCATACAGCAAAAGACTTTCTGCCGTATGTGTCCGGTCAGCCAGGTCTGCCACTACTCCAAGTTCTACGATAAATGCAAATAATCCGCCTGCCACTGCAACTCCGGAGCTAAGTCCTATGAGCCCCAGGACGATTTGCTCTGTCCACATCCAGTTCTTCCTCCTTTCGTGCAGCATCCTCGATCAATGTTGTCTGGATGTCATTTTCATACAGACGCATCTGCACCTCCATCGGCGTCGATCCACAGAAAACCGCCTCTTCCAAAATGATTGAAGAATACCAGAATCCCGATCGTAATTCCTACAGAATAGGAGACCTCCAGTATTGTAAAGCCGCTGCTTTGTTTTCCTGTCATCCAGTAATAGATATATCCAAACAGCTTATCCACATCCACATCATTGTTAAATGCCATCATGGAAAACGCCGCTCCAAAAAATGTGATCAGTACTACCAGGATCGTTTTTGCCACATGCACCCATTTCGACGGTGTTTTCTGCATTTCATATGTGACGATCAAATCCGTTTCTCCCAGATTCTGCACTTCCAGTCCCGGATATTTCTCATGGATACACGCAATAATCTTTAAAATGGAGATCACATACCGCTTTTCTCCATTTTCCGGAATTTTCAAGACCTTCATTGTCTTCAAATGCGGCAGGATAACGCGGTTACTGCATTCCATAGAAACCAGATCTCCAAGTGTCACTTCCCGCTTTGTCACTTCTACATTTCTGTCTCCTTTTACATACAGCGTATCCTGATTAACAGCCATGGGATATCTCCTCCACCTTCCGGATCAGGTAGCCTTTTGTCTGCTGTGCCGGCGACATATTTGTCTTCACATAGTAAATTACTCCGATCGCTACTGCTGCCACTACCAGGATTGTCAGACACCACATTATTTTTCGTTTTCCATTTTCCACTTTGATCATCCTCCTACTTTTATTCTGACCTTAGTATCTGACATCCATGAAAAAATATACCCTTTACAATGCGATTTCTCAGTGCGTCATCTCTCTTAAATTTTGAATGATTTTCTTTTCCATTCTGGACACCTGAACCTGGGAAATTCCCATTTCTTTTCCCACTGCCGACTGTGTTTTTTCCGCAAAATACCGCAGATAGATCAAGGTTCTTTCCTGTCCGTCTAATTTTTCCAACAGCTGCCCAAGCAGCATTCGATCCAGAATTTTCTCTTCCCGGTGTTCTTTTTCTTCCAACTTGTCCAGAAGCGAAATCTCACTTCCTTCTTTTTGATGGATCGGACGATACAGAGATTCAACCTCTCCTGAGGCTTCCATTGCCTGCACCAGTTCTTCTTTTTCTACTCCCATCTCCTGTGACAGTTCTTCCAGCGTCGGCTCTCTTCCCAGTCCGTCTGTCATCTTCTCTCTCGTCTGAAAGATCCGATAAGAGAGTTCCTTGAGTGAACGGCTGACTTTGATCATTCCGTCATCTCTTAAAAAGCGCTTGATTTCTCCTGATATCATAGGAACGGCATAGGTTGAAAATTTCACGTCATAGGACAGATCAAATTTGTCGATTGCTTGATAAGCCCGATACTCCCTATCTGAAAAAGATCTTCTGCCTCGATTCCCCGTCCATAAAACCGTTTTACAACACACCAGATCAGCCCGATATTTTCTTCCACCAGTTGTTCTCTCGCTTCTTTATCTCCATTGTGTGATTTTTCGATCAAAGCGATTGTGTGATCCATGTCTCCCTTTCTTTCCCAATGCTCTTTTTCATGATAACTCTGGTTCCTTCTCCGGGTTCTGAGATTACATGTACGTTATCCATAAACGCTTCCATAAAAGAAAATCCCATCCCGGAACGTTCCAGCTCCGGTTTGCTTGTATACATCGGAGTCATTGCCTGTTTGATATTTTCAATTCCCTTTCCTGTATCTCTGACTTCTACCATCAGTTCTTTTCCTCTGACACTGCATCGGATAGAGACCTTACAAATCTGATTATCATATCCGTGAATGATCGCATTTGTCACAGCTTCTGACACTGCTGTTTTGACATCTGAAACTTCTTCCACCGTCGGATTTAACTGTGTCATAAACGCTGCTACTGCTACTCTTGCAAATCCTTCATTTTCTGAACGGCTGTCAAATAAAATTTCCATTTCATTGGTATCCTTCATACCTGTTCCTCCTCATATATTTGCATGATTTTCGTGACTCCCGACATGGTCAGGATCTTTCTTATCCTGGCATTGGCATGGACTGCCCACACCTCTCCTCCGATCAGACAGATCATTCGGTATCTCCCCATGATCACGCCGATTCCCGAACTATCCATAAAATCTGTCTGTTCAAAGTCAAAAATGACATATTTGATATGCTCTTTTTCTATGATCGCATCTGCACTCTTTTTCACTTCCTCTGCATTGTGATGATCCACCTCTTTTGGAAGAAAAATCGTCAGACAATTTTCCTGTACCTGATATTCCATACTCATTGTCTCAAATCCCCTTTCGCCCGTTCGAACATGCACGTAAAAGCGCACCTAAAAAGGATATGCTTTTTTGCATATCCTTCTCTTTCGTAGCTTTTTCAACCATCTTATTCCTGCGTATCATCTGCCGTTTTGGTATCGTCTGCAGTGGTATCACCCATTGAGTTCAAATTACTTTTGGCTGTCGCCTCATTTTCTGTTCCCGGGAACAGCTCCGCCACACGATTAAAATAAGTCTTTGCATTCTCATTGTCACCGCTTCTCATATAAGCATCCCGAGATTTAACAGGGCAGCTCCACTGTCATACTGCTCATCCATCCGCACTACTTTTCCCAGTGCATCAATCGCCGTCTCATAATTTGCAACATTGAGTGCTGCCATTCCATTCTGATATTTTGTCTCACAGGCTCCCGGAAAAATCTCTGTTGAGAGCTCATCATAGAGTGCCTGTCCGCTCTGTCCCAGTGCATCCCGGTTCACGTTCAGAAGCGTATCTGCCAGCGTCGCATCTGAATACTCTCCGCTCTCATACTGGCTGGATACCGTCATCAGATTCTCATAACTCTCCGATGTGCTGGCCGCGCTCTGCGCCTGCGCTTCTTTGTCCGAATCCTGTGCCCGGTACTCATCCAATGTCTTTGTCTGTGCACTGACCTGTGCTTCCAGTGCATTGATCCTGTTGCTGTATTCTACAACCTGCTTATTCTGCTTTGCCACCTTCGCTTCATCTACAGAAGGAACGATCAGAAACCAGACGATTGCGGCTCCGATCAGTACCCCGGCAAAAATATTGCCTGCCGTTACTTTCCCTGAAATCTGTCTGACTCTTTTTCCGTGTGCCGGCTGAATGATCGTCTCATTGCCCAGCTTGTACTCCACACTCTCTTCTCTGGATTTTTTCGTTGTCTTCTGCCCGCCGATCAGCGACAATTCATGCATATAGCGCAGCGTAATGTCATTCGTCGTATCCAGTTTTCTTGCCGTTTTTAAAATCTGCCGCGCCTTTGTATACTGTGCAGTATGAAGATACAAAAGTGCAAGAAGCTGATACGCTTTCAAAAATGTCGGGTGTGCTGCGATCACTTTTTTCAGCTGGATGATCGCCAGATCTTCTCCCTGCTGTTCACAATAAATCAGACACTGGTTATACTTCTTGACTGCCTGATTGATCTGCTCCAGTTTTTTTGCTGATTTCTGGACTTCATCAATAAAACGATCCGCCAGGTTGTCCTTAGGCTTTAAATTCTTACTGATGATCCACTCCACAAGCCCCTCTGCTACCTTCTCCCCTGCCATAACTACACGAGACCCAAAAGATTTCTGGCATCAATATTCGCCCTGTTGTACTGCAGACTTTTCCGAAGAGAGGTAATCGCACCGGACATATCCCTGATCTGCGCCTTCCTCAGCCCATCATTGTACCAGTAGTTTGACTGGTGCAGGATTTTCTCCGTATAGTTCATCTATTTCACCATAATCCTTTACTTTGTCTTCTGGTCCATGACCTGTTTCAAAAGATCTGTCATATCTGATAGATCTTCCTGATAAACCGCGTCTTCGATTTCTTCTACCTCCAGACTCGGTTTGAAATTTTTGAGTTCTTTTTCATAGTCCAGCATCACCCTGCCTCCTCTGTTATCGCTTTTATCATTCCTGTCAGATAAAGAGACCGAGGCAATACACCGCCTTTCCTGCCTTTCGGGAGATAGATATGTAAGTGCCTGGTGCAGTTCTTCTTTTACCACAACAGGTTTATCTGTATATTTCTGAAATATCTGCTTTAGTTCTTCTGTCTGTGCAGCCCGCTTATCTTCGATCAGAGTGATCACATATTCGCTGACGCTCTTCTCCTGACAGAGAATCCGGATCATCTCTTCGTAATTTTTCTCTCTGACAGCAGAAAATAACACGACCTTTTCTCGTCTGTCTCTTTGGATACTCTGCACAAACATCCTTACCGCACTCACATTGTGAGCGCCGTCTACATAAAAATCCGGCAGAATCTCTTCCATTCTGCCTTCCCACTTCACCTGCGAAAGTGCCTCTCTCCATCCAGAGACATCTCCCTGCTCTCCGAAGATCATACGCATGGCCTCCATGGCAAGCATTGGCCATTTTCCGGCTGATACATGGCAGTGTTCTGCATTTTCCATGTAGTATCTCCATAATACGCATTTGACGGAGAAAATGCAAGAGTTCCGTCCTGAATTTTCAGAATTTCGTACGCACTTTTCCCTATTTTTTTACAAGGACAGCCAAGCTCTCCTGCCCGCTCTTCAATAACCCGACTGCTCTCCTGCTGTGTATCTGCAAATATGACAGGAACATGCGGCTTTAAGATTCCTGCCTTTTCTGCCGCAATCTCTTCCAGCGTATTTCCCAGAATCTCGGTATGATCCAGTCCGATCGATGTGAGGATACAGGTAAGCGGACCGCTGATAGAATTTGTCGCATCCAGCCGTCCGCCCAGTCCTGTTTCCAGTATTACATATTCCACGCCTGCTTCCTCAAAGCCTGCCATCGCCATCCCGAACAGAAATTCAAAAAAGCTCGGATGAGGAAGGCCTTCGGCTCCATTCTCCTTACGCTCTGTTGTGTCCGTAAAAACAGACGGGTAAATGTCTCGTCTGAAACCGGTTCTCCATCCATCCGGATGCGTTCATTCATCCGGATCAGATGCGGAGATGTGAAAAGCCCTGTGTGCTTTCTCTGGGCCCGAAGCATCGCATCCAGATACACGCAGACCGAACCTTTTCCGTTCGTGCCTGCTACATGGATGACCTTTTTTCCATTCTGTGGATTGCCGAGAAAAGAAAGAAACTTCTGCGTGTGCTCCAGTGTATTTTCTTCGTAATTCGGCAATTCCGAAATATACGTTTCTGCTTCCTGATAAGTCACTCTACTCATCTTTACTTTCCTTCTTTACATCTTTGTCCTGATTGACAAATGCATTTCGTCCTGTTTCCACCTTATCCTCCGCATCCGGAAGTTTGGTGAGTTTTTCATCCTTATATTCGTATTGTGCCGATTCCCTGAAAATAGTCTCACTGGAACCAACCTGATTGACCTGGATCACATCACCGTCTTTTAGCTCCACATCTTTTAAATCCAGACGGGTATTGTTCAAAAAGGTGCTGGTTTGTTTCTCTCCGTTGACATAGACCTTACTCTGTTTCGTAAAGTTCTCTCCATACAGACTGTAACTTCCATCCAACTGCTCGATCACACTATCCAGTGTCACATCACTGACTCCCATCACCATATGTCCTTCTTTGATCGGAGAGCCATATTTATCATAGGCGTATTGCTTTCCGTAAAGAAGATCATACTGAAGCAGTTCCAGATCTGCCTGATAATTTTTCGTCTGACGTCTCTGCTGGTGATAGTTGAATACAGTTCCGGAATGAATATCCAGACGGTCAAACACTTCTGCCATGATCTGATATGCTGCCAGATTCTTATCTTCCTGTTTTAATCCGATATTATCCCAGATCACATAATTTGTATTATACAAATATTTGCTCTTTAAATCCTTTGCCTCCAGTCCCATCGTCGGAAGATGGTCTCCGTAGAATACAAGTACGGTCGGTTCTCCGCGCTCTTCAATCTGACGCACCAGATTTCCTGCAAATTCATCCATCTCATGCACCATATTGACATAGTATTCCCATGCGTTTTTCTTGCCCTCATCCTCCGGTCCGGTTACTACGATCTTCGGATTTTCAATCACTTTCTCCGTCGGATACTCTCCGTGTCCCTGAACACTGACTGTAAAGACAAAATCCTGCCCTTCTGTGGTATTCATAGACTGGTCAAGGTATTTTAAAAGTACGTCATCCGTTGCCCATCCATTTGGCGTAGTCTGCAAAATATTCATAAACTCTTTGCTGGTATAATGGTCAAATCCCATATGGTTATATACCTGTGCACGGCTGTAGAAATTTCCACCGTTATTGTGCAGTGCCTCTGTACCATATCCAAGTGCACTCAGTGCAGATGCTGCACTCTCCACATATTTTGTCTTGGCATACGTCTTATACGGATACTCTCCCGGTCCGAAAAAACGCATACTCATTCCGGTCAGCACTTCAAATTCCGTATTTGCCGTACCTGCTCCTACCGACGGTGCCTTAAAATATCCGCTTGAATAATTTTGAAACATCTTCCGCAGATTCGGAATCGGATCCTCGGAAAACTGCAGCCACTCCACTTCTGTCGGATCAAAAAAAGGATTCCAGCTGTACGAACATGATATTCGGCATCTCTCCTTCTTCTAATCCGGTACTGCTCTTGGAAAACTCTCCGCCATCTGTGATCTCATCCATTGTCTCTTTACTGTATCCAGAAGGCTCTGAAATTCCTGTATTAAAGACACTGGCAGCAAAACAGTACGGGAATCCGTAATCTTCATATGCAAATGCAATATTGCCAAAGTAATTGGAAACAACCCTTTTGTCAATCGCAATATTTGTCAGTCCGATATAGGCTCCGATAGAAATCACAACTCCGAAAAGAGCCCACACACGATGCATCTTTCCTGTGTACTGACCGCCTCTTCTCCACATGGAGATCACCCACAGGATCACGGCCACGATACCTACGCCAAGGAGAACAAACTCCATTGCCGAAAAATAATTCTTCGACACTGCCAGACCTTCTGACCATGCTTTCAGATCCTGTGCATTGAACGGCGTAACCCTTTTAAGCAGCATATATCCATTGCAAACTCCAAGCGCCAGCCAGAAAACACTGAGCAGGATCCGTGCAAACACACGTCTCCTGACCAGATATACAATAGAAAATGTGGCAAAGATCAAAAAGGCGTTGAAGAAAAACACCTTCGGTGTCCCTACCAGATAGTCCCATGCCTCAAACAGGGAATGCCTGGATATGATCTCGATGATGAAGTTTAAGACACATGCCAACAGGTAATGAAGTACTAATGAAAGTCGATTCATCATCCTGTACACCGGCTGCATTTTACGTGCGAATTTTCCATTGCGACGCTTTTCCAGAATCTGTCTGCGCCGCTCTTTTCTTTCCTTAAAATGCTCTTTGATATCCTGCATCTTTAAATTTCGTATTTTCTGGAAAAAGCCTTTTATATCAGGTTTCTTCATATGAATATGTTTCATTGATAACCTCACTTATTTTTTCAGTCCGGCCATTCTCTCCTGTACCTGCTGAAGCATCTGTGTATATTTTTCGAGCTTTTCACGCTCTTCCTGCACTTTTGCCTCCGGTGCTTTGCTGATAAAACGCTCATTGGAGAGCATGCCCTCTGCTCGTTTGATTTCTTTTTTCAGTTTCTCCTCTTCTTTTTGCAGGCGTTCCATCTCCTGCTCAAAATCTACCAGGTCTTCCAATGGCAGATATACGACTGCATCCGGTACCACAACAGAAACGGCATTATCTGCGATATTCTCTTTCGTCTGCTGTACCAGAATCTTTTCTGCCATCATCAGCGGCTTGATGGAATTCTCCAGTGTGCTGATTCCGTCACAGATTTCAGTATCCTCACACACGACATATACTTTTGTCTTGCGGTTGTTCGGAACATTCATCTCTGCGCGCATATTGCGGATACCACGTGTGATCTCTTTTACATGTTCCATCACATTTTCTTCTGCCGGGAAATCCCACTCCGCATGAAACTGTGGCCACTCGGACATCATCAGCGATTCTTCTTCCGGTACCAGTACGCTGTAAATCTCCTCTGTGATAAACGGCATAAACGGATGAAGTAATTTCAACGCCTGTTTCAATACTGTTTTCAATACCCAGAGTACACAGTCTGCAGCCGCTTTTTCTTCCTCTTTGTGTAGATTCTGTATTTTGCAGTCTCTACATACCAGTCACAGAATTCATCCCAGATAAAGTCATATACTTTCTGAACTGCGATTCCAAGTTCGAATTTATCCATGTTCTCTGTCACATCTTTTGCCAGTCTGTTGACTCTGGATAAGATCCACTTATCTGCCTCGTTTAACAAAGACGCATCCGGTTCTGCAACTACATTTTCTTCCATGTTCATCATGATAAATCTGGATGCATTCCATACTTTGTTTGCAAAGTTACGGCTTGACTCTACTCTCTCATGATAAAAAACGCATATCATTTCCCGGTGCATTTCCTGTCACAAGAGTCAGACGCAGTGCATCGCATCCATACTGGTCGATGACCTCCAGCGGATCGATTCCATTGCCAAGTGACTTGCTCATCTTGCGTCCCTGAGAATCTCTTACCAGACCGTGGATCAGTACTGTATGGAACGGAGATTTACCTGTATGCTCATATCCTGAGAATACCATACGGATTACCCAGAAGAAGATGATGTCATATCCTGTTACAAGAACATCCGTCGGATAGAAATAATCCAGATCTTCTGTCTTGTCCGGCCATCCAAGTGTGGAGAACGGCCACAGTGCAGAACTGAACCATGTATCCAGTGTATCCTCATCCTGTGTAAAGTGTGTGCAGCCACAGTGCGGACATGTTTCCGGCATCTCTCTTGCCACAACAAAATCTCCACATTCATCACAGTAGTATGCAGGGATTCTGTGTCCCCACCAGATCTGTCTGGAAATACACCAGTCTTTGATATTCTCCAGCCAGTGTAAATAAATCTTGTTAAAACGCTCCGGCACAAATTTCAGTTCTCCCGTCTTAAGTGCTCGATTGCAGGTTTCGCCAGCTCTTCCATCTTTACAAACCACTGCTGTTTGATCAACGGCTCTACTGTCGTTCCGCAGCGGTCGTGAGTTCCTACATTATGAGAGTGCGGCTCGATTTCTACCAGATATCCCTGCTCTTTTAAATCTTCAACAATGGCTTTTCTCGCTTCGTAGCGATCCATTCCTGCATATTTTCCGCCTTTTTCGTTGATGGTCGCATCATCATTCATAATGTTGATCTCTTCCAGATTGTGACGCTTTCCAACCTCGAAGTCATTCGGGTCATGAGCGGTGTGATCTTTACTGCACCGGTTCCAAACTCTTTATCTACATAGTAATCCGCCACGACCGGAATCTCTTTATTCACCAGCGGAAGCAATACATTCTTGCCTACGATATCTTTGTATCTCTCATCGTCCGGGTGTACGGCAATGGCTGTATCTCCCAGCATTGTCTCCGGACGTGTTGTTGCGATCTCCAGAAAACGATCTGTTCCTACGATCGGATATTTGATGTGCCAGAAGTTGCCTGCCTGCTCCTCATGCTCTACCTCTGCATCAGAAAGAGAGGTCTTACATTTCGGACACCAGTTGATGATTCTGGAACCTTTGTAAATATACCCTTTTTCGTATAATTTAATAAATACTTCTTCTACTGCCTTGGAACACCCCTCATCCATTGTAAAACGCTCTCTGTCCCAGTCACAGGAAATTCCCAGCTTCTTCAGCTGATTTTCAATCGTTCCCGCATACTCTTCTTTCCACTGCCAGGTTCTCTCAAGGAATCCTTCTCTTCCCAGTTCTTTCTTATCAATTCCTTCTTCCTTCAGCTGATTGGTAACCTTCACCTCTGTGGAGATTGCCGCATGATCAGTTCCCGGAATCCAGAGTGCATTGTATCCCTGCATTCTCTTATAGCGAATCAGAATATCCTGCAATGTATTGTCCAGCGCATGTCCCATATGCAGCTTTCCTGTAATATTCGGAGGAGGCATCACCGTTGTGAACGGTTTTCTGCTTCTGTCCACCTCCGCATGAAAATACTTGTTCTCACACCATCTTTCATACAATTTTTCCTCGATCGCTTTTGGATCATAGGTCTTTGCCAGTTCTTTACTCATAATTTCCTCCTCAAAATGTCCCTGTTCTGTTCCTTCCCGCTCGTCATTCTCTCAATAACAAAAAAACACCCTCCACATCAGAAATGCAAAGGGCGAATGTTCCGCGGTACCACCTTCATTATATGCGTACGCATATATCTTCTTGAGTCCTGTAACGTGAACAACTCCGGGATACCCTACTTCCTGTTCAGATATCCGGTTCAGAAGCTACCTTCCACAGTCCTTTCTTGAAATCGCCTTTCAGCCCCGGACGATTCTCTCTGCCAAGAGTAATTGTGTACTCCTCTCCCTCATAACCTTTTATTTTAACTAATTGTTAACTGTATATTAACTACCAGATAATCATATCTTTCGATATTCCATTTGTCAAGGAATTTCAAAAATCTTAAAGATATTTCATAGAATTTACACAGTTTTTGTATCCTGCCCGCTTTTACGAATTTTTTACCTTTTAGATGAGAGATCATCTCCACGATCGAATATCCGTAATTTTCTGCGGTCGCCCATCCCGCCCTTGCGGGTTTTCCTTCTGACCAAGCCACTGCACATACGGAGCCGAGCCTTTCTGCACATATTCATACCGGTCATCCACACATTCCTGTGCCAGAGGATCTGCTGTCGCATAGGCCTTCAAATGCTGGATCTGCGCCCGCACCCCGGTCCGCACATCGGGATAAGAATTGCCCGGCACACCACCGCCTGTTGTCCCAAGTCCCGCAAAATTAAACTGTTCGATCGAAGCATCCCCTCCATACTGGAGAAATCCAGTCTCTTTCATAGTCTGTACAAATGCGACCTCCGGTCTCACACCCTCTGCCTGCGCTTCCTCTACATAAATCCTGCAAAATGTTTCGATACTGTCCGCCCCGCCCTTAGCCAGGCTTTCCGCCGGATATGCTTTTCCACTGGATTGAAAATAAGAAACCATCTGCTCTGTAGTCACACTGCTTTGTCCCATGATTGGGTACTGCCCGTCGGCAATCACTTCCTCCGTCTGCGTTTCTTGCTTCTTTTCTGCGTTCTCCTGCTCTTGCTCCTCCACTTTGTTCGCTTCTGCCTTTGCCCGTACAGACTCCACTTCTGAAGACTTTGCAATACCGGATCTTCCCGCCGTAATTCCTGCAACACCCAGAACAGCAATTAAAACAAAGGCAGTTGCCGCCTCCGCAAAAAATGTATTCCGTTTTCCTTTCAGCCATTTCCAGATTTCTTCCAGATTCATAAACCTTCACACCTCATACATATCCATTCAAACATCTTCCTATTATAAAGATAGATTTTTTTTGTTTTACCAGTATATTTTACTTTCTCTTATAGTCTATGTCCATTGACAAAAAGACATGCATAAACAAAAAACTGAGGAAGTGTTCCGCTTTTTACAGAACCTTCCCCAGTCATCATATCTAGAAATCTATATTGCCCGAATCCGTACAATTATAATTTCTACTCTACTACAACACCCTTCTGCAGCATTACATTTGCGTAAATTGCAGATTCTCCTGTTGCAATGATCGCATATGCTGTTTTTGCTTCATCATAGAATGCAAATCTTTCAATATTTCCGATTGCAGCTTCTCCGCGGTCATCGTGTTTTTTCACGATCTCTTTGTATGTATCCCAGATCGGTGTCTCTACTTTGCCCACATCATCCGGCATCAGCTGCATCAGGTTTACCGGATTTTCTACGTACGTATCCAGTGGGAATACCTGAAGGATCGCATCCAGGATCTCCGGTACACCATGTCCGTCACAACGGATCACAATCGCATCTTTTCCCATAGATTCTGATGGAAAGTTTCCGTCCGCAATAACAATGCGATCACTATGCCCCATTTCACATAAAACTTTTAATAATTCTGGTGATAAGATTTTTGGAATTCCTTTTAACATATTGATTTCCTCCACAAACATTCTGTAATTTTATATAAGGAGCACCCGAGGGTACTCCTTGTTATTTGACTGTTCTTATTTGTATAATGGACCGTATGCTGCACAAGCTCTGTAATCAGCACCTTCTTTGTCCATACCAAATGCGTTCCAAGCTGCTGGTCTGAAGATATCTTCTTCCGGTACATTGTGCATGCAAACCGGGATTCTCAGCATAGATGCCATTGTGATCAGATCAGCACCGACATGTCCGTAAGAAATTGCACCGTGGTTAGCTCCCCAGTTGTTCATTACATCGTAAGCTGTCTTGAATGCACCTTTTCCTGTACATCTTGGTGCAAACCATGTACATGGCCATGTGTATCTGTTCTCTTCCAAGTTTGTCAGAAACTTCGTCTGGAAGGTTCAGAGTCCATCCTTCTGCGATCTGAAGAACCGGTCCAAGTCCTTTTACAAGGTTCAGACGGATCATAGTTGCCGGCATCTCAGCCTGTGTCAGGAAACGAGAAGAGAATCCGCCTCCACGGAAGTATCCGTTGTCAGCTGCATTCCATGTTGTTGCTTTGAGCATTGCATCCTGATCTTCTTCTGTTACATCATACCAGGCTTTCATTACATTGTTTCCGTCTGCATCTTTGGATTCTCCGTTTGCATCCAGACATGCAGCTCCTGAGTTGATCAGGTGAATGAAACCATCCGCTTCTTTTGCTTTTCCTTCGATCTCATATCCTGTTACTCTCTTCACAGCGTCTCCGCTCCAGTATGTACGAACATCAGCGAAAATCTGAGCTTTGTTTGTCAAAAGTTTCATGAACAGCATTCCAAGACCATTCAATACGTCGTTCTCTGTTGCCAGAACGTATGGCTCTCTTGCTCCGTTCCAGTCGAAGGAACTGTTCAGGATTGCTTCTGCAAAGTCTCCGTTTGGATAGAAGTCTGTCCACTGTCTCTGTCCCTGGAATCCGGCTGCGATCGCATTGTGTCCAACTGCTTCTTCTTCGCATCCTTCCGGAAGTTTTTATTTCCATTCATCAATCTTGATGATAACTGCCATCTTAACAACGAATTCGAACTGCTCTGCTTTCTTTTCTTCGCTCATCTTCAGTTCGTCAGGGTTCTTATCGAATCCGATGATACATTTTTCTTTTGCCCATGCAAGAGCTTTCTGGAATTCTGCTTCATCGTAGATTCCCTCTGTCATACGACGGATGATCTCTACCTCGTCTACAGACTCAACTCTCATACCAAGGTATGACTCGATGAAATCAGAATCGATGATAGATCCGCCGATTCCCATACAGATAGATCCGATCTGGAGGTAAGATTTTCCTCTCATGGATGCTGCTGCAACTGCCGCACGTCCGAATCTTAACAGTTTTTCTTTGATATCGTCGCCGATTTCAGAATCATCTGCATCTACAACGTCATGTCCGTAGATTCCAAATGCAGGAAGACCTTTCTGTGCATGTGTAGCCAGAACGGATGCCAGATATACAGCTCCCGGTCTCTCTGTTGCATTCAGTCCCCATACACCTTTGATCGTCATAGGATCCATATCCATTGTCTCTGATCCGTAGCACCAGCATGGTGTCACTGTCAGTGTAATGTCAACGCCTTCTTTTTTGAATTTTTCAGCACATGCTGCAGATTCTGCAACACGTCCGATTGTTGTGTCAGCGATTACTACTTTACTGGTTCTCCATTGGAATATCTTAAATTCTCTTCAAACAATTTTTTTGCAGCTTTTGCCATTCCCATTGTCTGATCTTCCAGAGATTCACGAACTTTTAATGCTCCTCTTCTTCCGTCAATTGTTGGTCTGATACCAATTACAGGATATCCTCCGATTAATCTTGATTCTGCCATAATGACATTCCTCCTTGAAAATTATTGAATAAATGTTTTAAATTTTTCATATGCAGCATCCCATTTTTCCGCATCCTGCGGGAGATACTCATATGTAGTTTCTGAATTTGCAATAATCTGTCTTGCCTCTGCCACATCTTTAATCTCTCCAAGTGACATCAGCTGAACAGCAATGTTCCAAGAGCTGTTGCCTCTACCGGTCCTGCAATGACTTTACGTCCGCTTGCTCCGGCTGTCATCTGACAAAGCAGTTTGCTCTGGATTCCTCCTCCGATCATATTGATCACGGAATAATGTTTGTCTGTGCAGCTTTCAATCTGCTCCAGTGCATATCTGTATTTCAGAGCCAGACTCTGGTTGATACAGCACATGATCTCACCAATCGTCTCCGGTACTTTCTGTCCGGTTCTGCGGCAGAACTCACGAATACGCTCCGGTACATTTCCTGCCGGAACGAACTCCGGTGCATCCGGATCGATAAAGCTCTGGAACGGTTCTGCTTTCTGTGCCATCTGCTCCAGCTCTCCGAATGAATATTCCTGCCCTTCACGAATCCACTGTCTTCTGCTCTCCTGAGCAAGCCACAGTCCGATAATATTCTTCAACAATGTCGTTGTATTGCCATATCCGCCTTCGTTGCTGACGTTGCACTCCAGTGACTTCTCACCGATGATTGGTCCGTCGAGTTCTGTACCGAAAAGACTCCATGTTCCGCAGCTGATAAAGATGAAATCTTTCTCCTGCGTCGGAACAGAAACAACCGCACTCTGTGTATCATGTCCTGTGATTGCAATGACTTTCGCAGGCTCTACACCAAGTTCTTCACAGATTGATGGCTGAAGTGTACCTACAACTGTACCGCTCGGAACGATCTCCGGAAGAATCTTCTTCGGAATCTGAAGTGCCTCTAAAATCCGGTCAGACCAGACTTTGTTCTTTGCATCCATCAGCTGTGTGGTCGTTGCCATGGTATACTCTGCTTTCTTTTCACCGGTCAGGAAATAATTAAATAAATCCGGTGTCAAAAGCAGCGTATCTGCTTTTTCCAGAATCCATGGTCTCTTCTGAACCAGAGAGTACAACTGGAAAATAGTATTAAAGTTTTCAAACTGATTTCCTGTTAAATTGTAGACTTCCTCCTTTGGAATGACTTTAAAAACTTCTTCCTGCATTCCAAGAGTTCTGTCATCTCTATAATGTACGGCACTCTCAAGCAGATCGCCATGCTCGTCCAAAAGTCCGAAATCAACGCCCCATGTGTCAATTCCGATACTCTCAAAGCCGCCTTTTTGTTTTGCTTTTACAATGCCTTGTTTAATCTCAAAAAAATGTCTCAGTGTGTCCCAATACATGGTTCCGTTTACGATTACCGGATCATTGGAAAAACGATGAACTTCTTCCATATGGATTTCCCGTTTTCCAGAGTTCCCAGAATCGCACGTCCGCTTCCGCCTCCGAAATCAAACGCCAGAACTTGCTTTTTCTTATCGCTCACTGATATGCCTCCTTTCAAAGGTTCTTAACCATTACTGATTTTATTTTAGCATTGTGTGCTTCTTTTTACTTGTGCTATAATAGTAAAAAATATAACAATATTCACCTAGGAGTATCTTATGCAATATATCAACTACAGAGAAAACAGAAGAAGAGGAACTGCTGACTTTCCCCTGGAATATTATCACGTCACTGCTTCCCATCCGCAGTATGTCATGTCCTTTCACTGGCATGTAGAATTTGAGCTGATCCGCATCCTAAGTGGATCTCTGACTGTTACCATTGATGAAATTGAATTTCTTGCAGAAGCGGGAGACAGTATTTTCATCCCAGCCGGTTCGATCCATTCCGGTATTCCCGATGATTGCGTATACGAATGTCTGGTGTTCGATATGAATATGCTGATGAACAAGACGGATTCCTGCTGTCGTTTTCTTCGCCAGATCACAGATCATGAGGTTTCCGTTCAGACGCACTATCCGAAAATCTGCAATACGATCCACCGCACACTCTGGACACTTTTTGATGCGGCAGCCTCCAAAAAAGAGGGGTATCAGCTTGTAGTTTTCGGCGCCATGTATCAGTTTTTCGGCACTCTCTTCAGTGAAGGTTTCTGTAAAAACGCACCGGATGAGGAACACCGAAGCCACAAAAGGATTTTGCAGCTGAAGCAGGCACTGGAATTTATGGAATCTTCCTATAATCTTCCTCTTACATTGGAAGAAATTTCTGGAAGTGTAAATATGTCGCCCAAATATTTCTGCCGCTTTTTTCACGAGATGACGCATCGGACACCGATTGATTACCTCAATTACTATCGTATTGAACGCGCCTGTTACCAGTTGATCACAACGAATCTGTCGATCACAGAAATTGCCTACGCCTCCGGATTCAATGATCTGAGTTATTTCATCAAAACATTCAAAAAATACAAAGGAACCACTCCAAAAAAATATCTTAAAATATAAAAATATACCACTTCTTATATTACAAAAAGTTCCCCGCAGAATAAGCCTCTCTCACTTACCTGCGGGGAATCCCCGTAATCGTCTGAAAACACTCTTATTTTACATACCTGAATTGAAACCCTCAGAATAACTCGATGTTCACCATGCTGCTCTGGCGAAAACTCTTTTTAAAAAATACCAAAAATCTTTTCCCTGAATGATCCGTACAATGTATCATAATCTGTATACTGAATCTGACTCTCTTTAAACCGTTTTCCCCATGCACTGCAGATGCTGTCAGCGATCAGCTTCGCATACTCGTGCTCAGTCCCCAAAATTGTAGGAAAAACATAATAGATCATAAAGAAATTCAGATCCTACCTGTGTTCTGGAATCAAATTTTTCCTTTTTTCGAAGCAAACTTCTTCTCTACACGATTTATCAGTGTATCTGCAATTTCTTCTGCTGCCCGCTTTTTATCGGAAATACTGTCCACATATTCTGTCATTTCCCGGAAATAATGTCCGTAGGAATCGATAAAATCCTGTGTATTTTTTTCAAATGATTTTTTCTTTAAATGCCGAAGCATTTGGGTTGTATTATCAAAAATAGTTTCTATTCCATTGAGCATATGTGTGTTCCTCCTGAGTGTTTGTCTTTCATAAAAAGAAACCGGGAAAACCCCCGGTTTCTCCTTAGATATCACTTTTTACTGTTTGATCAGCAAAAGATTAGTCGTAAAGGTTTGGTGCGATTTCTGCATCTTCCATTGTTTCTGCATCGTACCAGTAGCAAGCTGTCTCTACGTCTTTTACTTCTTTTCCTTCGCAGATGTCATTCAGAGTCTCAATAGCGATTCTTCCCTGATCTACTGGAGCCTGTGTTACAGATCCAAGTAATGTTCCGTCTTTTACAGCTGCTTTCTGTGTTGAACCAGCATCAAATCCTACACCAAGGATCTTTCCATCTCCTGCTCCAAGTACATCCAGGTTCTGGTTTGCTGTCAGAAGACCTTCTGCTGTTACCTGGTTAGAACCGAACATAGCGATTGTATCTTTTTTGTTCATGATGTTAGAAGCTTCTGTAGCAGACAGTTCTACTGTTGTCTGTGCAGGTACAGCTACTTCGATGATGATATCAGCATCAGCTTCTTTTGCATTGTTCTCAACAAGGTTTACATAGTATTCATTTCCAACTACTGCAACTTTCTTTCCGTCAGCTTCAGCAAGTTCTTTAAATTTATTGATGAATCCCATACCACGTCCTGTGATGTTTCCGGATGTAGCATCCTGGTTTACTTCACCGATTCTTACAGCATCTTTTGCGTTTGCAAGCTGATCTTTCAGAGCTTCGTACATTTTTTCTGCTGCAATTCCACCAGCTTCTTCGTTGTTAGTAACAACTGTTGCATATACAGATCCTTCCGGAGCATCTGCTACACCTGTATCGAAGCAAACTACAGGGATTTTCTTATCCAGCGCATTCTGCAGAGATTTCAGAACAGAACTCTGGTCACAAGCTGCCAGTGCGATTCCGTCCGGAGCTTTATTGATCGCATTGTTCAGCATGTTTACCTGGTCAGCGATATCAGACTCAGCGTTTGGTCCTGTTGTGTTACATTTTACACCAAGCTCTTTTGCTGCTGTATCGATACCCTGTTTCGCTGCCTGCCAGTATGTAGACTGGAGCTCTTTACAACAACTTCGAAGTTATATCCGCCGCTCTTTCCAGAATTCCTTGCTTCCATCATCAGATGTCTTAGCGTCGTCTCCTCCGCCGCCACATCCTGCTAACAATCCTGCTACCATACATCCGCCAAGTAACACTGCTAAAACTTTCTTTTTCATAGTTCTTATCCTCCTAAGATATGTTTTCTGACTGCAAGCCGAGGTGCAGCCTCCTCTTTTCTATAGTAACAGCCGGGGGAATCCTAGATTCCGACGCCGGTCTGCTATCTATCTTTTCAATCTGACACAAATTAAGCTGCTTCTTTCTTTCTCTTGAAGATATCAATCAATACAGCTGCGATCAATACAAAACCTGTGATGATCTGCTGCCAGTTTGCTGTCAGTCCGATGAAAGGAAGTCCTGTCTTTAACAGACAGATTACGAATACACCTGCAAGTGTACCAGTGATGCTTCCCACACCACCTGTCATGGATACGCCACCGATGATTGCTCCACCGATCGCCTCCAGCTCAAATCCTGCTCCACTACCCGGCTGAACTGTTGCAAAGATTGCAGAGTAGGAAATTGCTGCCAGTCCTGCAAAGAATCCACAGATCACATATGCCATGATGTGGTAAAATTTAACATTAACTCCTGAGAGTCTTGTTGCCTCTTTGTTACTTCCGATTGCCAGTGTGTAACGTCCGATTCTTGTATGGTTCAATACGAATGTCATAAGGATTACAAGTAAGATGATCCATAAAAATCCGATTGGAATGTTCATACCATCTGTTTTAATCTTAAAGATATTTCTGAACCATCCTTCCGGTGATCCTGCTACCGGCCAAGGAATACCAAATCCGCCTACTACGATTGTACCAATACCTCTGGCGATCATCGATGTACATAAGGTTGCCAGGAAAGCCGGAAGATCCATGATCGCTACCAGAACACCATTGAGTACACCAATTGCAACACCCATTAAAATACTTACCAGCATACCCGCTGCTGTCGGCCATCCCTGATGTACGATCAGGTATCCGCCTACCAGTGAATAACAGATCAGTCCTGTACCGATGGAAAGGTCTACACCACCTGTCATCAGCGGAAATGCAACTCCGATTGCCATCAACGCAATGTAGTAAGAATAATCCAGAATACTTACAAATGTTGTATATTTTCTAAATCCCGGACTCATTGCACAAAAGAAGATGAACATTGCGATTACGATCAGGAAAACGATGAATTTCTGTCCTCCCATTCTGTCAATGAACGACTTGTTTGTGCCAGCCGTCTTTGTTGTCTTATTTGCCATTTTTACTTCCTCCTACTCTATCTCTCGTGTAGCCATGTTCATGATATTTTCCTGTGTAGCCTCGGAAATATCCAGCTCACCAGTTTTCTTTCCTTCACACATTACGACGATTCTGTCACTCATACGTAAGATCTCAGTCATTTCAGAGGAAATCATAATAATGGCTTTGCCCTGTTCTGCCAGTGATTCATCAATTATAAATTTCGTTCTTCGCTCCAACGTCGATACCTCTGGTCGGCTCATCAAAATCAGGATGTCACAGTTTCTTGTCAGCCATTTTGCAATAACGACTTTCTGCTGGTTACCACCTGACAGATTCACAACAAGCTGATCTACATTGGTGTC
>ENA-OQLB01000226-OQLB01000226.1-human-gut-metagenome-genome-assembly--contig:-NODE-226-length-33470-cov-5.127973_pt1 | contig 33470 bp, 33 predicted proteins | sample MGYA00242656_ERZ504813 | MGnify/ENA primary metagenome ERZ504813 (study PRJEB26092, sample SAMD00036388) | human gut metagenome | host: Homo sapiens | study: EMG produced TPA metagenomics assembly of... | reverse complement strand
CAAAGCAGTTATACCATTTCGCAGGCAGTTACAAATATTTAAGCATTCTCTCAACCATTCTTGCAGCGATCAGTGCATTTGTTGCGTTAGTTCCATTTTATTATATTTGGAAAGTGATGCAGGAAGTGTTAAGAGTCAGATTTGATTTCTCAAAGGCAGCAGGAATCAGCACTTATGGATGGCGTGCGGTAGGATTTGCGATTCTTGGAATGATCATCTATATGGCGGGCCTCATGTGCTCTCATATCGCAGCATTCCATGTACAGGCACAGATGAGAACAGCAATGATGAACCACATCATGACATTACCATTAGGATATATTGAAAGCGAAGGAACTGGTAAGATTCGAAAGATCGTCACAGATTCCAGTGCAGCAACAGAAACATATCTGGCACATACCCTTCCAGATAAAGCAGTTTCCAAGGCAACACCGATCGGACTTATCATCTTAATGGCAGTCTTTGACTGGAGGTTAGGAATCATGTGTCTGATCCCGGCAGCGATCGGATTCGTATTCATGAGTTCCATGAGTGGAAAAGATCTGGCAGAAAGTATGAAACAGTATCAGAATTCCTTGGAAGTCATGTCAGCAGAAGCGGTTGAATATATTCGTGGAGTTCCCGTTGTCAAAACATTTGGACAGACGGTATTTTCATTTAAGAGATTCAAAGAAGCAATTGATGAATATGAAAAATGGACACTGGGATTTACGAAAAAAATGAAAAAACCAATGGTTGGATTTACAACAGCGGTCAATTCCATTTTTGTATTTATCATCATTGCAGCCTATGTATTTGGCGGACATGAGATCACAGCAGCATTTGGGTTAAACTTATTATTCTATATCATCATTACACCAATTTTAACAACAACATTAATGAAACTTGCATACGCAGGCGAAGCCCAGATGCAGGTCGTTGATGGATTAAAACGTATGGGTGATGTGATGAACAGACAGTCATTAAAAGAGACAACCAACGGACAGATTCCAAAAGACAGTTCCGTATCTCTTCGGGATGTAACATTTGCATACGAAGGGGCAAAGAAAAATGCAGTCGATCATATTTCCATTGAGATCAAAGCGGGAGAACATGTCGCATTTGTTGGACCTTCTGGCGGCGGTAAAACAACCTTAGCATCCATGATCGCAAGATTCTGGGATGTCAAAGAAGGAAGCGTAAAGATCGGCGGCGTTGATGTGAGAGATATCACAAGCAGTGAACTTATGAATCAGATTTCTTATGTATTTCAGGACAGCAAATTATTAAAGATGTCCATCCTTGAAAATGTCAGACTTGGAAAACCAGATGCAACCGACGAGGAAGTTATGCAGGCATTAAAAGATGCGCAGTGTATGGATATCATCGACAAATTTAAAGACGGCGTCCATACAATGATCGGAGCCAAAGGAATTCATGTATCCGGTGGTGAAGCACAGAGACTTTCAATTGCCAGAGCATTTCTTAAAAATGCTCCAGTTCTGATCCTTGATGAAGCAACTGCATTTGCAGATCCAGATAACGAACAGAAAGTACAGAAAGCGTTTGAAAACTTATCAAAAGACAAGACCGTCATCATGATCGCCCACCGATTATCAACCGTTACAAATGCAGACCGTATCTATGTTTTGAAAGACGGAGCGATCGCAGAAGAAGGAAGCCACGGCGAATTATTAAAGAGTAACGGCATTTACGCCCATATGTGGGAAGAATATAACAAATCAGTGAACTGGAAAGTAGGGGGTGTATTATAATTATGAGAGAAAGATTAAAACATAAATATGCCCTTTCTGAACAGGGTGTCAATGATATGATTAAAGCGGTCATCATCGTAACAATTGCAAACTTAGCATTTATGGTTCCAGTCGGACTTCTATATCTGCTGGCATCTGATATTTTAAATGGTGGAATTCCAAGTTCAAAATTGCCAATGTATATCGGAGGAATGGTTATTTCAATATTGTTGATTATTATTACAACATACTTCCAGTACAACGCAACATTCCTCGCAACTTATGTGGAAAGTGGAGTCAGAAGACGTACACTGGCAGAGAAATTAAGAAAGATTCCATTATCATTTTTCGGTAAAAAGGACCTTGCAGACCTTACAAGTACGATCATGGGAGACTGTGCATGGCTGGAAACAGCAAGTTCTCACTTTTTCCCACAGTTATTCGGTTCCATGTGTTCCACAACGATCGTAACGATCTGTTTATTCTTTTTCAATGTAAAAATGACATTGGCAGCTGTATGGGTATTACCAGTTGCATTTTTTGTTGTATTCGGTGCAAGACCAATTTCACACCGATTAAATGAAAATGCAATGAAATACAAACTGGAATGCCAGGATGGAATTCAGGAAGGGCTGGAAACCGTTAGAGATTTAAAATCATACAACGCAACAAATACCTATATGGAAGGCTTAAACAAAAAGATTCAGGCTGTTGAAAAACACGCCGTAGTATCCGAAGCGATCAACGCAATGTTCGTATGCCTGTCACAGCTGATCTTAAAAGTAGGAATCGGAACGACAACCTTAGTCGGAGGAATCTTATTTGCAAAAGGAGAAATCGATGCATTAACATTCTTCATGTATCTGCTGGTCGTATCAAGAATGTACGATCCATTCCAGGTAGCATTAGAGAATTTATCCGCGATCATCTCCACAGACACACAGTGCAAACGAATGGATGAAATCTTAAGCCACGAAGAACAGGATGGAAATAAAACACTAAGCAATCAGGGATATGACATCAACTTTGATCACGTAGGATTTTCTTACGATGGAAATGAACAGATCTTAAAAGACGTAAGCTTCACCGCAAAACAAGGCGAAGTAACCGCACTGATCGGACCATCCGGAAGTGGAAAAACAACCGTATCAAGATTAGCTGCAAGATTCTGGGATATCAACAAAGGAACGATCACGGTCGGAGGTATGGATATCTCTAAGATCGATCCAGAAATATTATTATCACTATATTCCATTGTATTTCAGGATGTAACACTATTTAACAACACGATTATGGAAAACATCCGAATCGGAAGAAAAGATGCAACAGACGAAGAAGTTATGGCAGCAGCAAAATTAGCAAACTGTGAAGACTTTATCGAGAAAATGCCACAGAAATGGGATACCATGATCGGAGAAAACGGCTCAGAACTATCCGGCGGAGAACGCCAGAGAATCTCGATAGCACGAGCATTCTTAAAAGATGCACCAATCATCCTGATGGACGAAGCGACGGCATCTTTGGATGTAGATAATGAATCATTGATACAGGAAGCATTATCAAAATTAATCAAGGATAAGACTGTATTAATTATTGCACATCGAATGAGAACTGTGGATGGTGCTGATAAGATTGTTGTGTTGAAAGACGGGGTTGTTGCTGAAAACGGAACGCCGGATGAATTGAAAGCTTGTGATGGGATTTATCGACATATGGTGGAATTGCAGGTGGAGGCGGCTAATTGGAAGATGTAAATTGTAATTTGTAGTTTGAAATGGTAGTCGTGGGGAGTGTATATGAGAAAAACAAAATAATAAAGGATCCAGACCAGGAAATTTATGCACGTCATTTTGACAGGTCGCTTATCCGCAAGCTTTCCTTGTCTCGCTTCGCTCAGGCAGCACACCAAGCTTGCTGCGAACCTGTCAAAAATAACGGCAAAATTTCAATGGTTCTGGATCCTTTATATTATTATTTTGTTTTTCTCATATACACGGACGGCTATTCAAACCACCACGGTGTGTATGTTATACGTTATTGGCTATTAATTTTTGTATTTATGAACGGAGATTTATAATTTTTTCCATAATGCTCTGTAGGCTTTAAAGTAAATTCAACATCTGATAAATGTCATCTTCTGTTTTATTCGGATTTCCTTGTACTAATTGATAAATGGGCTTAATTACAGTTTCGTCTTCGATTAAATCATCAGCTATCTTTTCTAGAGAATCTCCCCTTGCTATTTTCTTTTGTACCTGTGTGATTAATTTTAGTATTTCTCCCTCTTTTTTTCCTTCCTTACGTCCAATCCTTTTTGCACTTTGCATCTGACTGACTCTATCGCTTTCTGCCATTTCTTCTCGTAGATATAGGTATCTTTCCATTTCATCCTGACTGATTTTTATCATCTCTTCCAGCGCCCTTTCCATGTATTTATTACCTTTTGATTCCTGCTCTAGTTCTTCCCATGTTTGTGCAGCTATCAGTTTTGCCCATTGATATAATGGCTTTCTTTGTTGTTTCTCTTTTGCATACTTTAATTTCTTTAATTCTAACATATGAAATTGAAATTTTCTACTATATATCTCCTTCGTTTTCTCATCCATGAGACAGAATTTATGGTAATAATTTGGGCTTATCATCTGGTTGAAATTTAAGATACCTACATGGATACAAGGTGGGAGTTCTCTGTAGGGATGACCTTTTTGAAAACCATCGGTAACTTTATTCTTTAGCTTTTCTGCCATAGGTTATCCTCCTGTGTGCATAAATTCTTCAATTCTGAACTGAAATTCTTAATTGTAGAACTGCAATATTATACATGACTGTAGTTACAGTGTTTGAATTTTAAGAATTGCTTGTTTGATTTGTTTTTTTGTTGAAATGTACTATGTTTTTATAAATCGACTTATGTTTCTTATATTACCAGAAAAACCATATATTTACAATAACTATTTTTTACATTTTATTCCATATAAAATATTGCAAACCAATATCGTAAGTATATAACCTGCCAAAATCCCACATACTATCCAAAAAAGAAAAGAGGAAAAAAACCCATGGACCACTTCCACACAAGAACCCATAAACTAAAAGGAAACATCTCCCCAGATATCCAAGAAAACATAAAATACACAACCCAAATCATGCAGGATTGCAACGATCTGGTACAAAAACAATTCAAAATCGGAATCGACCACGAAATCAGCATATATATTGTATACATGGACGGCTTAGTAAATACAGAAATGCTTCAGGAATCTGTCATCAGACCGTTGCTTCAGGATTCTTTTCCGCAGGAAAGAACAGCAATCAGCCAATATGTGATCGAATCCGCAGACTGGAAATGGATCGACACAATGGAAGATGCTATGACAGCGGTTTTATCTGGGAATACGATTTTATTTCTGGGTGGAGAAGCAAGGGCTATCTTATTTTCCAGCAAATTATTTCCGACAAGAGGGGTACAGAATGCGGATCAGGAAGTGGCGATCGTTGGTCCCAAGGATAGTTTTACGGAGAGCCTGAGGACGAATACGGCATTGATCCGTAGAAGGATACGGGATACGAGGTTAAAAGTGATCCAGAAGCAGATCGGAACGAGAAGTAAAACGGATTATGCATTGATGTATATTGAGGATCTGGTACAGAAGGACATTTTAAATAAAATTCAGAAACAGATGGATAAGATCTGTGTCGATGGAATTTTCGATAGTGGAATGTTACAGCAATATCTGGAAAAAGACAGTAAAACTCCATTTCCGTTATATCAGCTGACGCAGCGGCCGGATAAGGTTGCGAGTAGTATCATGGAGGGCCGGATTGCAGTTGTTCTTGATAATTCGCCAATGGTTTTATTGCTACCCGTAACATTCAATGTGTTCTTTCAGGCAAGTGATGATTATTATAATCGTTGGGAAATTACGACATTTGTAAGAATCTTACGGTATATAGCAGCGATCATTTCCATAGGACTTCCTGGATTTTATGTGGCAATTGCAGGATTTCATCCGGAGGTGTTGCCAACGCCTTTTTTGCTGGCGTTGATCTCAGCGAGAGAAGGAGTTCCATTTCCGGTGATCGTGGAGGTACTGCTGATGGAATTATCGTTTGAATTATTAAGAGAAGCAGGAATCCGGCTTCCGGGGCAGCTTGGTGGAACGATGGGGGTTGTTGGCGGTCTGATCGTTGGACAGGCAGCAGTTGATGCACATCTTGTCAGTACGATCGTAGTGATCGTGGTGGCATTGACTGCGATCGCTACATTTTCGATTCCGAATGAGTTATTCACCAGTGCGTTTCGTCTGATGAAGTTTTTTCTGATCATTTTATGTGCTTTTTGGGGATTGTATGGATTCTTCTTAGGATTTCTGGCAATATTTTATTCATTTATTCTATCTGGAGAATTATGGAATTCCATATGCACATCCAATGGTTGAAGAAAGAGGAAGATTATCCACAGCATTTCAGGATTTTATGGTTCGTTATCCACTAAAGCGGATGAAATACCGTCCAGAATTCACAAAAGAAGGGGCGAGGGTAAGGCAGAAGGAGGACGAGGATGAAAAATAGTTCGCAGATGATCACGGCAAGACAGGGGAATCGGATCATGATCCTTGAAATATTTTCGGCAGCTGCAATGTTTCTTCCACAAATCGCACTACAAAAATCATATCATTCAGGAATTGTTGTGGTGGTCATGGCAAGTGTGATGGCAGGAATTTATTTGTGGATCGTAGATCATGCAGCAAGAGGGGTTTCTATTGAAAATGTACTAAAAAGATATCGTTTTGCAGCCATCATTTATTATGTGAGATTTCTGCTGAATGGAGCTTTTTTTTTATTTATGTATTTTGTATCTTACAAAAAAATATCTTCTCCCAGACAAATCAACATTTTTTATTGGATTACCATTGCTTCTTCTGGCTTATCTGATGAATCAGGGAGGTTTAACAAAAAGAGGCAGAGTAATGGAAGGAATTTTTTGGTTTGTATTACTACCGCTGATCTTCGTACTGATCTTGAGTATGGCAAATCTTTCATGGATGAGTTGGCGGTCAGGAGTTGGCGTGGCAATGAGATGATCAATGGAAGCATTCTCGTATTTGCGCTGATGCATCCGATCGAGTTCGTGTGGTTTTACCGTGGAGATATGAAAGATGGACCGATCAGGATGCGATCATTTGCAGGTTTGATGATCCTTTTTCTTGGGGTGTTTGCAAGTACTGTAGGTTCCCTTGGAAAGAAGCTTACGATGGTCGATCCAGAACTGTGATGTCTATGGCACAGGGAGTGGCAATGCCAGGAGGAATCATGGCAAGACTGGATCTTTTTTTGATCGCATTTTGGATCGTAGGTGTCTTTTGTGTATTCAGCGGTTACTTATTTTATGGAAATGAAAGTATCAAACATGCATTTTCAAAAGGAAGGATCGTGGGATTGAGTTTGTCATATGGTGGAATTTACGTCATAAGTCCATGGATCATGACAACATTTGCAACATGGATCAGACGGTATTTTTTTGTTTTTATCTATGGGAATCTGGTGATCGGATTGTTTTTTCCACTTATTTTATTTCTGATGTGGAGAAAGGAACAGAAAGATGAAAAAATATAGAGGGTATCTTTTGGTACTGCTAATTGCATTTTGCATACAAGGATGCAGCAAACAACAAGATGTGGAAGATCATAGGTTTGTGTTGGCGATGGGATTTGAACGGCTCAATGAAAAGAAAGTATTGGTTCGTTATTCGTATGCGGATTTCGACAAGGCACAGAGTGATTCTGGAACAAAAATACCATCAAGGTCGGTGACATTTTTGGCAACGTCCTTAAAAGATGCAAATAAGAAATGGAAACAATATAAAAGTCAGCAGTTAAATTTTGGACATCTAAAAGTCGTGCTTTTTGCAAATGGAAAAAAAGATGAAAAGATCATAAAAGAATTAGTAAATGAACCTCAGATCGCGAAGTCTGTTTATGTATTAAAAACAGATCGCAATCTTTCTGATATTTTTAAAAAAGAAGACAAATTGTCGATCTCATTCGGAGAATATCTGTCAAAAAAACTGGAAATAAAGGATAGTAAGAATCTTACTCTTGGAAGGATTTACAGATAAAGGGAAAGAGATAAAAAGTTAACATTGACTTTACCAGATAGCGGTGTTAAACTTGAAAAGCTACACTATCTAGTGTGTAAAAGAAAAATAAAATACTACATCTAGTATACAATATAATGAGTGAAAGATAAGAGAATCTGATAGAGAAGGGAGAATTATGATCAAGGTAATTAAAAAAGACGGAACAAAAGAAGAATTTAATGTACAAAAAGTCGTAGTGGCAGTGAATAAATCAGCATATCGTGCACTGGTAACATTTACAGAGGAAGAACTTGATTTTATCTGCAACTTTGTCACGGAAAAAGTGGAGCAGATGCGCAAGAAGGAAGTTACGATTTCAGATATGCATAATGTGGTCGAAGGTGCATTAGAACAGACAAATCCACTGGTAGCAAAGAGCTACAGAGATTACCGTAACTATAAGCAGGATTTTGTACAGATGTTAGACGAAGTATACAAGAAGAGCCAGTCTATCATGTACATTGGGGATAAGGAAAACAGTAACACAGACAGTGCACTGGTTTCTACCAAACGAAGCCTGATCTTTAATGAATTAAATAAAGAACTCTATCAGAAATTTTTCATGACAACGGAAGAAATACAGGCATGCCGTGACGGATATATTTATATTCACGATATGTCTGCCCGCCGTGATACGATGAACTGCTGTCTGTTTAATGTACAGGAAGTGTTAAAAGGTGGATTTGAGATGGGAAATCTCTGGTACAACGAACCAAAGACATTAGATGTTGCCTTTGATGTGATCGGAGATATCGTATTAAGTGCCGCAAGCCAGCAGTATGGTGGATTTACGGTACCGAATATTGAACTGATCTTAGAACCATATGCCGAGAAATCCTATGAAGCAGGAATCGAACGATACGAAGGACTTGGATTATCCAGAGAACGCGCAGAAGAAGAAGCGATGAAAGATGTCAAACGTGAATTTAAACAAGGATTCCAGGGATTAGAGTACAAATTTAACAGTGTATCATCAAGCCGTGGAGACTATCCGTTTATCACAATGACAGCAGGAACAGGAACTGGAAGATTTGCCAAGATGGCAACGATCTCCATGTTAGACGTTAGAAGAAGAGGACAGGGAAAAGAAGGACACAAGAAGCCTGTGTTATTCCCAAAACTTGTATTCTTATATGACAAGAATCTTCATGGACCGGGATGTGAGCTGGAAGATGTATTTGAAGCAGGAATCCGCTGTTCCAGACAGACCATGTATCCAGACTGGTTATCTTTAACAGGAGAGGGATATATCGCAAGCATGTACAAGAAATACGGAAAGATCATCAGTCCGATGGGATGCCGTGCTTTCTTATCTCCATGGTATAAAGAAGGCGGTATGAAGCCGGCAGATGAAAAAGATGAGCCGATTTTTGTCGGAAGATTTAACATCGGCGCAGTCAGCCTTCATTTGCCAATGATCTATGCAAAATCAAAACAGGAAGGTAAAGATTTCCATGAAGTATTAGATTATTATCTGAACCTGATCCGTGAATTACATATCAGGACTTATGAATATTTAGGAGAAATGAAAGCCTCTACGAATCCGTTGGCATATTGTGAAGGGGGATTCTTAGGTGGACATCTGGGAATTCATGATAAGATCAAACCAATCTTAAAGAGTGCAACAGCTTCCTTTGGAATTACAGCGTTGAATGAATTACAGCAGTTATACAACCATAAGTCTTTAGCAGAAGATGGCGAGTTTGCATTAGAAACATTGCGCTATATTAATGAACAGGTAGAAAAATTTAAGAAAGAAGACGGAAATCTATATGCGATCTATGGAACACCAGCAGAAAACTTATGCGGTCTTCAGGTAAAACAGTTCCGTAAGAAATACGGTGTTATTGAAAATGTATCTGACAGAGAATACGTGAGCAATTCCTTCCACTGCCATGTCACAGAAGACATCACACCGATCGAGAAACAAGATCTTGAAGGACGTTTCTGGGAATTATGCAATGGTGGAAAGATCCAGTATGTAAAATATCCGATTAACTATAACAAAGAAGCAGTGAAAACATTAGTAAGAAGAGCGATGGATAAAGGATTCTATGAAGGAGTTAATCTGTCTTTAGCATACTGTGATGATTGTGGACACGAAGAATTAGAGATGGATGTGTGCCCGGTATGCGGAAGTAAAAATCTCACAAAGATCGATCGTATGAACGGATATCTCTCTTATTCCAGAGTTAAAGGAGATACAAGACTTAACGATGCCAAAATGGCAGAAATTGCGGAAAGGAAATCCATGTAAAATGCGTTACCATAATATTACGAAAGATGATATGCTAAATGGGGATGGTCTGCGAGCCGTCCTATGGGTTGCAGGATGCACCCATAAATGCAAAGGCTGCCACAATCCAGTCACATGGGATATCGAAGGGGGAATTCCATTTGATGATGCAGCAAAAGAAGAATTATTTGAAGCGATCAAACCAGACTATATCTCAGGTGTCACATTCAGCGGAGGAGATCCACTTCACCCAGCAAACCATGTAGAAGTTGCAGTTTTGGCAAAAGAGATCAAAGAAACATTTCCAAATAAGACAATCTGGCTGTATACAGGATTCTGCTGGGATGAGATCAAGACACTGGATGTTGTGAAATATTGCGATGTGATCGTAGACGGACCTTTTGTACAGGAAGAATTTGATGGAAAACTTCATTGGAAGGGAAGTAAGAATCAGAGAGTCATAGATGTGCAGGAAACATTGAGACGAAAAGAAATAGTGTTGTGTGAATTTTAAATTTGTAAGTTGGCCAACTGTAGTCTTTCAGTATATGATAAAAAATAAATAAGCAACCGAAAACGCAGCGGTGGAATTTTGCTCACATTTTGAACAAATCGCTGATTCGCCCAATTTCCTACGAAAACTCGCTCTGGAGTTTTGTCTAAGACAAAAGTCTTTGAAGCTCAGACACTCGTCCAATTGGGCTGCGAATTTGTTCAAAATATGGCAAAATTCCAATGCTGCGTTTTCGGTTGCTTATTTATTTTTATCATATACCAGAAGTCTAAAGTGTGGACAATTACAAGATTGGAAAACTTAAGTGGGTGTGTATGTTGAGTGTTATCGTTTTTTAATTTTTGTAGTGACAGACAGTGTTTATTATAAATACCAATACAGTAAAACATACACACCTACCAGTGGTTTCGATAATTGAAATTATTAACCAGTATCGTATAACATACATGCAAGTTTACACTTCAAATCGATACTTTTTTTGCCTATAAAGATTAGGGTGTCAAAAGTCCCTTTTTTGATATTTGATTTTGTTTGTACCTTGAAAATTTAACACGAACTGGTAAAGGATATGATTTTTGATTTATGATTTCCTGATATCTGAAGCAATGATTCATTGGTTTTATGCTGTTTTCTCATTTGAAGCATACGAATCCAAGCTACTTATATAATCTAATAGCTTCTGAAAATCTAATGCCGCTATTTTAAAATCCAAAGAATAATCGGGTACGCTTTTTGCCGTGTACAGGGATATTATCCACATGATATCTTCGGCGGAGAAGAGATGGAATTGCTTCAACTCTATTTCTAAATTTTGCGTATTCAGAAAATTCTTCCGTTTGCATATACTGTAATTGTTTAGCACGACCAACGGATTTCCAAGATACTTCTTTTCGTGCGCGTGTTTTTAGAAAACGTGGCTGACATCGGTCTCTATAACGACATTCTTCACATTTACTTCTCTGAAAATATGCAACGGAACGATCATTTCCAGGATCATAGCTGCATTCTTCTGGGGTACAGCCATTTTTGCATTTGATGAGATATTTACCATCTTCTGTAAACACAAAATCAGCATATATTTCATCTGGTTTTCGTCCTGTGAAATTGGTTGTAACAAGTTTCAGATTGTGCTCAGATGCTAAACGTGAGTTTTTTTCTCCATTGTATGCTCCATCGGCAACAAAAAAGGAACCATCTGAAAAATCTTTTTTTTCGTTTAAGATAATCTTTCATAAACTGATTGTCTGCATAAGTGTTTGGCTGGTAATCATAATCTATGATCAAACTGCCGTTTTCTCCAACAGATTCAACTATGTTTCCAACATAGCCGAGATGTTTGCCACCTGCCTTATATCTAAAAGTAGCTTCAGGATCAGAAGGATTAAGTAATACTTCCGAAGGATTTTCAACTTCCTCTTTTTGTCGAAGTCTTCTTGAACCATCATCGTCAATGATCGTGTGTTCTTTTAGCAGGCGGATAAGAAGCTGATATTCACTTGTATCATCAAAATCACCTGTTGAATCGCAGATTTTTATTAAAATATCAGCATCTTTCATTACAACAATGGTTCTCTCAGTGGCATCCATATCCCGTTTGTGATATATGCATTTATTATAATCATCTTTTTCAATGTAATGATGTTGTTCATCTGGAATCTTGGTCCCACGCTCATTCATTATCTTACAAAGATTGGAAACACAGGTGTAAAACAATTCAAGCAATGAGAGGTTTCTGATATTTGCAGCAACCATTAGGCTGTCCATGCGTTGTTTATCCGGAGTGATGTTCATAAAATCAGATATTTCTTTTGCCATTTTTACGACGCATTCATGAATAAGATCAACATCATGTTCTGTTTCGTAAGAAAGAACCCTTGCCCTAAATCGACTGAGGGTTCTGTCGCTGATTGGCTGTTCCTCAAAACTGGTTGTATGCAAAGCATACTGATAACGAATGTCAAATGCCATAGCTTCAACGATCTCATCATCAGTAACATTAAGAGCTTCTTTAAGAATCAATGCTCCAACAATCACATTGACAGGAGTATTAGGTCTGGATGCTTTTTTACTATAAAGAACAGAAAAAATGTTTTCATCAATAGCAGGAAAAAACTTTGTCTGCAAAAGTTTTTGTCCATGATTTTTCTAACATTCGTTTTTCGCGTTCTGTAAGATTAAAAGTACTATCTAAAAGAGAAATTTGTTGATTATCATTTTTTACAAAAGACATATGGATCACCTCACAAAATCATATTTATATTTTACCAGAGAATCCAATATTTTTACATATCGTGTTAAGTTTTCAAGGTACAAATTTATATCAAAGGTTATAAACCTTTTGACACCCTAATCCTATGAAGAAACTTCTATTAGAATTCCAATACTGCCATATATCAGATCGCTAAATCTGTCTAATTCAGTTGCGATCGTAGCATATGAAGTACTTAGACATCAAGGTTTTAAAGCGTTTCAGATGGAGGGTCAGCTGCATCATTATAGATGGTAGATCGAAGAAAGAAAATTAAATAGTAGAATATAATAATTGCCAGATTATCTATAATCCTGGCAATTATTTTTTGGCTCATCAAAGTTGGATAGTGCATAAATTCAGACTGTTTTGGTTAACAAAATAGATAAGGCAAAAACCGCGTAAATTAGGAATTTGTTGGTAGAAGAATAAAAAAATAAGAAAAGATTAGCATAATTAGTACAAATTGATAAAAACAGCTGACGTTAAGTTGGACTTCAAAAAGAAATGACAAGAAATTATAATTAAAAACAAGTTGAAGGGAAACAGGTGAGAAGATGAATCGAAGAGGAAATAAAATATTCAGTGAGTTAATTTGGAATAACAAATTAACGATTGCAGCGTTTAAAGATAAATATAATGTTCAGGAACATTCCATAAGATTAGCAGTGAAGAGTATCAATGATGATCTTGAGGAAGCTGGATTGCCAACTATCTCTAAGAATAGTGAAGGAGAGCTTAGTATCCAAGGAAAAGATCAGATTCATATTAAGAAGTTTGAAAAATTCATTCAAAATTATAATTTCTATTCTTACACCATGACCAAAAACGAGAGACATACAATTTTAGCCTTAATACTTTTAAACGGCAGAGAATATATCACAGTGGATATGCTGAAAAATGAAATTGGAGTCAGCAGAAATACGATTTTAAATGATCTTCAGGAGCTGAAAAGCTGGTTTGAAGACAGGGGAATGACTTTAAAAGCAAAACCACATGTTGGATATGTGATCGAAGCAACAGAGACACAGATTCGTGAAAATATTCTAAAACTTATGGAAGTTAACAGTGAAGAATATTACCAGAATGGATACATGTTGAATGTATACTGGTGGCTGCTTTTAAAACAGCTTGACACGATGAACTGTTTTGAAGATCTTAAGAATATTCTGCTGGAAGAGGAAGAAGAGACAGGCGTTATCCTGGAAGACTATTCATTTTATGAGGCAGGGATTGAATTGATGATCATTTTGAACCGATTGGATCAGGGCAAATATCTTATAAGATCAATGATGAATCAAAAGAAGAGATAGAGATCAGTTCAAAATATCCATTCAGTAAATCTGTTTTAAAGAAAATTGGAAGAAAATACGATGTAAAGATAACAGAAGAAGAAATTCTGATGTTCACAAAACATCTTAGAGGAAAAAGATATTTAAAGGGTGAGCTAAACAGTGCAACCTCATTAGATATCAATGTGATGATTGCAGAAGCAATTCATCTGATCTCAGGTCAGTTAGGAATTGATTTTTATCTGGATTTTGGTCTGTATGATCTGATGGTTGTACATATGAAATCCGCAGTGTACAGAGTTATGAACGGAGAAGTTCTTGTAAATCCATTTAAAGATGAAATCATCAATGACTATCCTGAGATCTTACAGATAGTGCATAAGGAACTTGAGAATTTAGAGAATTTTATCGGAAAGAAATTTAGAGAAGATGAAGTTATGTTCCTTGTTCTGTATTTTGCATCAGTGATAGAAAAAGAAAAGATACAAAGCAATAAAAACAAGAAAATTCCGGTAGCACTTGTATGTGTGACAGGAAGAGGAACCGTTCAGTTTATGCTGGCAAAACTTAAGATATTAGAAGATATCATAGACATTGTCAGTGTATCATCTCATCACAATATGAATGAGATCGAGCAGTCCGGAGCAAAGATGATCATTCAACCATTCCATTACCGAATTCGAAATTGCCGAATGTGGCAGTGAGAAGTCCGATGCTTGATGATCAGGATATTCTAACAATACAGCAAAAAGTATTTGAATTGAAAGAGAAAGAGCAGGAAGAGATAGAAGAGCAGGAAAACAGAGTGATAAAACAAAATCCTCAAAAAGATATTCAAGGAGCTTTTTACAATCTGTTATCCAAGGAACGCATTGAACTGGACTATCCAGCCAAAGACTGGGAAGATGCCATAAGATGTGCGGGAAAAATTCTTTATGATACAAAAACCGTTACAGAACAATATGTTGAAGAAATGGTAAACAGTGTAAAAAAACATGGACCATACATTGTTGTCTGTAAGGGAATGGCACTTCCTCATGCAGATTGCAGCAAAGGTGCGATCGAGGAGGCAGCTTCACTTGTCAGATTGAAGACACCGATTGAATTTGGAAGTGTTTATAATGACCCGGTCAGATACGTTATAGGAATGAGCATTAAAAGCGCAGAAAGTATCAATCAGGCCATTTATGATATGATGAAAATTTTTTGGAGATGAAAACAACATGAATAAGTTTGACTCGCTCCCAGATGAGCAGGCAGTTTTAGACATGGTAAATAGTTTTCAGAAACAAAAAATATAAATAAAAAAGGAGAGCTTAAAATGGACAAGATAATAAGTAACAAAGAAAAAAGTTATTTAGCAGTTACTTTATCAGGAGACAACGACAAGGAAGTAATTAAGCAGATGGCATCTGCACTGGAAGAAGAAGGGTATGTAAAAGATACTTTCGCAGATGCAATTGTAAAAAGAGAAAGTGTTTATCCAACAGGACTTCCTGTAGGACAGATCAATGTAGCAATTCCACATACAGATCCAGAACATGTAAATAATGCAGCAATTTGTTTAGGAATCTTAGATAAACCAGTAACATTTAATGTTATGGGAATGGAAGGAGAAACAACAGAAGTTTCATTATTATTTATGCTTTCCATCAAACACAAAGAAGACCAGATGGGAATGCTTCAGAAATTGATCACTTTATGTCAGGATCAGGATACATTAAAAGAAATTCTGGCAAAAGATCAGGACAAGATTAATGAGGTTATGACAGCTCTGGTAGAGAAATAATGACTTTATTGATAGAGAAAAATGAGAAAACGCATACATAGAAAGGAGAAATTAATATGAAAAGAATTATTATTGCGTGTGGATCAGGGGTAGCAACATCAACAGTGGCAAATCAGAAGGTATCAGCATATCTGGATGAACATGGATATTCAGGAAAATATCAGATCGAACAGTGTCAGGTATCAGAACTTGCTGAAAAAGGTAAGAGTGCTGACTTCGCGATCGCAACAACAGTAGTTGGAGCAAACATGCCTTGCCCAGTATTACCAGGACTTCCATTATTAACTGGTGTTGGAGCCGACAAATTATTCAGCGACGTTGAAGAACAGATGAATAAATAAGAAAAAGAGAGATAAGAAGGGAGAAAAATCATGCAGGCAGTTATTGATTTTTTCAGTTATATTAACGGCTTAGGCGCAAGCGTCATGATGCCAATCATTTTAACAATTTTCGGAGTTATTTTAGGGGCTAAATTTGGTAAAGCTTTAAGAGGTGGTCTTACAGTAGGTGTAGGTTTCATCGGATTGAACCTTGCAGTAGGACTGATCGGTACATATCTTGCACCAGCTGTTCAGCAGATGGCAACAAGATTCCATTTATCACTTACAACAGTAGACGTAGGATGGCCAGCCGCAGCAGCTATCGCTATGGGAACAACAGTAGGTCTGTTGATCATCCCAATCGGACTGATCATTAACATTATCATGTTACTTACAAATACAACACAGACAATCGACGTTGATATCTGGAACTACTGGCATTTCGCTTTCACAGGTTCTTTAGTAGCAATCGTTACAGATAACCTTACATACGGAATCATCGCAGCGATCATCAACATCATTATCGTATTTGTAATCGCTGATTACACAGCACCAAAAGCAGAAGAAGTATTAGGAATGCCTGGAGTATCTATTCCTCACGGATTCTCCGCAGCCTATGTACCATTTGCAATCGTAATCAACTGGGTAATTGACAGAATTCCTGGTGTAAACAAAATCGACATTAACATTGAAAAATTACAGAAGAAATTCGGTGTATTCGGAGAACCAATCTTAATCGGTACAGTATTAGGTATCGTGATCGGAGCTCTAGCAGGATACAATCTTAAAAACATTTTAACAAGTGGTGTATATTTAGGAGCAGCATTAGTACTGATTCCAAAGATGGCATCATTACTTATGGAAGGACTTATGCCTATTTCAGAAGCAGCACAGGCATTCATTTCTAAGAGATTCTCTAACAGAGGAAAAATCTACATTGGACTTGATTCAGCTGTAGGTGTAGGACATCCTATTACATTAACAGTAGCATTAATCCTTGTACCAGTAGCAGTATTCTTAGCAGTAATCCTTCCAGGAAACACAGTATTACCAATGGCTGACTTATCTTGCATCCCATATATGTTAGTACTGATCGTTCCATTAGTTGGTGGTAACGGATTCCGTGCGATCATCACAGGTATCATTGCATTAGCAGGTGGTTTATATATTTCAACTGACCTTGCAGCAGTTACAACATCTGTAGCTCATACAGTAGATGCCGCTACATACAATGGTGTAACACAGATTTCTTCTATCTGTGACGGAGCCAACCCTTTAACATGGTTAATCTACAGAGCAGGTAACTTAAGCATCGTTGCATTAGCAGTTGTTGGTGTTATCGCACTTGCATTAGCTTTCTTAAACAGACAGCGTATTATCAAAGCAGCACATGCTGAACAGAACTAAGATATAAAACAGCAGAAGAGGTAAATGTATTTATGAAAAGTTATATATATAAAAAATCGCATTATCTCATTCAGCACACCATACCAGGAATATTCACACTTCTGATCGGGCTTTATTGCCTGATCAGACAGGTGATGACTGGATTTGATGGTTTGCTGATGTTTGTATTAATTATTTGCATATATAATGTTTGGAATGAGTTTGTATCCTTAAGTAATCCGTACGAATTTGATCTTGGCGAAGAAACTATAACTTTTCGTGGATACAACAAAGAACATACATATAAGATCAGTGAAATGGCAGCTTTCTCTATGAGAATGGTAGCAGGAAACACAAAGATCTATATGAATATCGACAAAGGTGGACTATTAAAAGGAAGATACTGGATTAGAGTATCTGAATTTGATGATGATAAAGATATCATAGATTATTTTTATGATTTGGATGAACAAGTAAATCCGCACTCTGTTATCACAAAAGCAAGAAAAGCAGGCAGAGCGAGATTGGTTCAGAAAGCGAAACGAGTTTAGGAGGAAGAATATGCTGGTAACATTAAAAGAATTACTTGACCAGGCAAAGGTTGAACATAAAGCAGTTGGTGCTTTTAACGGAACAACATTAGAAGCGATCAGAGGAATCATACAGGCAGCAGAGGAATTAAATGCCCCTGTTATCTTACAGCATGCACAGAGCCATGATGATCTGATCGATTTAGAAGAAATTGGACCTGTTATGAAATATTATGCTGAGAGAGCGAAAGTTCCTGTAGCATTACATTTAGATCATGGTTCAAGTTTTGAAAGATGCGTACAGGCATTAAGACTTGGATTTACTTCTGTAATGTATGATGCATCAGCAAAATCTTTCGAAGAAAATGCAGCAGAAACAGCAGAGATCGTTAAGATCGCACATGCAGTAGGAGCAAGTGTTGAAGCTGAACTCGGACATATCTTTACATCAGAAGTTGTTCAGGGTGAAGGTGCAGGAGCCGATAGTACAGATGATTATGAAGATTTAGATAACATCTATACAGACCCTGAAGTTGCAAAGAAATTTGTGGAAATGACAAACGTAGATTGTCTTGCTGTAGCGTTTGGAACAACACATGGTGTGTATCTTACAGAGCCTAAATTAGATCTTCCAAGAGTTGCGAGACTTCGTGAAGCAACAAATATTCCACTTGTTATGCATGGTGGTTCTGGTGTATCAGATGAAGATTATGCAGTAGCAATTGAAAATGGTATTTGCAAAGTGAACTATTATACATATATGAATACAGCAGGTGGAAAAGCATCAAAAGAATATTGGGCTGATGACAGCAAACCATTATTCTATGATTCTATGTCATTAGTTGCAACAGAAGCAATCAAAGAAGATGTAAAACGTGCAATCAAAGTATTCCAGAAAATTAAATAATTGGAAAGAAGATAGTACAAAGAAAGATAGTTTGAAGAAAGAAGGCGTAAAAATGGCAGTTTATAAAGAAACGATCATGTTAAAATCACATGGTAAAACTCCAACATATGTAAATATCACACCACAGGTTCGAGAAGCAATCGAAAAAAGCGGAATCCAGAATGGAATCTGCACAGTAATTTCTCCACATACAACATGTTCAGTATTTTTTGAAGAATTTGTACATGACTATAATGAAGCGGGCGATGAATTCTTACAGGAAGACCTGAACAATGTATTAAAGAAGATCATTCCTGATCATGTAAGTGCAGATCAGTATAACTATCCAGGAGAAGAACATTATAAAGCTGTAGAATCATGGCCAGATGCGGATACATATCTTCCAAACGGAGACAGAACAGCTTTATTTAATGGTGATGCCCACTTAAGATCAACACTGATCGGTTCCAGTGCAACATTAGAAGTTGACGAAGGAAAATTAGGAGTTGGAGCTACAGGATATGTATATTTTGTAGATTTTGACAGAACAAGAGAAAGAACAAGAAAATGTAAGATCATTGTGATCGGAGAATAAGGGGGAAAAGATAAAATGGCAAAAGTAGAATCTCCATTTTTAATCGTAAATCCTAAGTCTTATCTATATGGTGAAAAGAGCTTAGAATTAGCAAAAGCAGCAGATAAAACTGCAAAAGAAACAGGGCTTCAGATTTATTTCACATGCCCATATGCAGATATCAGACTGATCAAAGAAAATACAGAAAACCTGATTGTATGTGCACAGTCTATGGATTCATTAACTCCAGGACGTGGAATGGGATATGTACTTCCAGAATCTTTAAAAGAAGCAGGAGCGGGAGCTGTATTCTTAAACCATGCAGAAAACCAGAAAACAGTATCTGAATTATATGCAACGATCAAAAGAGCAAAAGAACTTGGAATGATTACAATCGTTTGTGCAGATTCAACAGTAGAAGCAAAAGCAGTTGCATGCATGGACCCAGATATCGTATTAGCAGAACCAACAGACCTGATCGGTACAGGACAGGTAGCAGACGATTCTTATACAATAGAAACAGTCAAAGACCTTCACGAAGTGAATCCAGATGTTTTAGTTATGATCGCATCAGGAGTCAGCACTGCCGAAGACTGCTACAACGTTGTAAAACTTGGAGCAGACGGAACAGGAGCAACTTCAGGAATCTTAAACGCACCATCACCAGCACAGCGTGTACAGGAAATGGCAGAGGCTATTGTTAGAGCTAAAAATTAAAAACTACAAATATAAAAAGTAGCTGCTGAGATCAGGTAGCTACTTTTTTGTATACAAATTTATGCTATGATAAAAGCTAAGTGTATTTTGCAATCATAAAAGACACAAAATAAAGATGGAGGGTATACAATGTTTGATATTCAGGAAGAACTAAAAAAGCTTCCGGCAAAGCCTGGAGTTTATTTGATGCATAATAGCAAAGATGAGATCATTTACGTTGGAAAAGCGATCAAGTTATGTAATCGTGTGCGTCAGTATTTTCAAGACAGCCGGAATCTGTCTGTGAAGATTCAGCATATGGTAAAGAATGTTGCTTATTTTGAATATATCATCACGGATTCAGAACTGGAAGCTTTAGTGCTTGAGAACAATCTGATCAAAGAGCATCATCCAAAATATAATACAAAACTGAAAGATGACAAAGGCTATCCTTACATTAAAGTAACGGTCAATGAAGAATTTCCAAGGATCATGCTGGCAAGGAAGATGAAAGCAGATGGAGGAAAGTATTTCGGACCTTATACGAGTGCAGGAGCAGTAAATGATACGATCGAGCTGCTTCGCAAGATCTTTAAGATCCGTACCTGTAACCGAAGACTTCCAAAAGATACAGGGAAGGACAGGCCTTGTCTGTACTATCAGATCAAGCAGTGTGATGCACCATGCCAAGATATATATCCAAGGAAGAATATGCAAAACAGATCGAAGAAACAATCAAGTTTCTAAATGGAAATTATAAACAGGTTGCAAAAATGCTTCAGGGGAAAATGCAAAAAGCATCGGATGAATTGGAATTTGAACAGGCAATGGAATACAGAGATCTGCTCAAGAGTATTGAGCGGATCATGGACCGTCAGAAGATCAATACGTATGCGTTTGAGGACCGTGACATTATTGCAATGGTACAGGATGACAAAGATGTTGTTGTATCTATTTTCTTTATCCGCCAAGGAAAGCTTCTTGGAAGAGAACATTTTCATATGGAAGCAGATGAGGAAAGTTCAAAGGAAGAAATTTTAGGAGCTTTTGTCAAACAGTTTTACGCGGGGACGCCTTATCTTCCAGGGGAAATCTTTCTGGAACATGATATTTCAGAAAAGGAGATCATTGAAGAATGGTTGTCAAAGAAACGAGGAGCAAAAGTACATTTTAAGATACCAGTGCGTGGGCAAAAACACAAAATGGTAGAGATGGCAAAGGAAAATGCTCAGAATGTATTAAGAATGGATCGTGAGAAGATCAAACGGGAGGAAAGAAGGACGATCGGGGCAGTTCATGAGATTGAAGAATTGCTCGGGATGGAAGGTTTGAATCGAATGGAAGCATTTGATATTTCTAATATCAGTGGATTTCAGACCGTAGCATCCATGGTCGTATTTGAAAGAGGAAAAGCAAGAAGAAGAGATTATCGCAAATTTCGTTTAAGAACTATCGAAGGTCCAGATGACTATGCCAGTATGGAAGAAGTTTTGACCAGAAGATTTCTTCATGGAAAGAAAGAGCTAGAAGAACTGAAAGAACAAGGAAAAGATACTACACTTGGCAGTTTTACAAAATTTCCGGATATTCTGATGATGGATGGAGGAAAAGGACAGGTCAATGTTGCACTTCGTGTGCTGGATCATTTGGGACTTGATATTCCAGTATGTGGAATGGTCAAAGATGATGATCATAGAACGAGAGGCTTGTATTATAACAACGAGGAAATCATATTTGCGCCAAACAGCGAAGCATTTTTACTTGTGACAAGGATACAGGATGAAGCCCATCGTTTTGCGATCGAATATCACAGATCATTGCGTGCAAAAGGGCAAGTACATTCTGTTCTTGATGACATCAAAGGTGTTGGACCAAAGAGACGAAAAGAATTAATGAAGTATTTTAAAGATCTTGGACAGATCAAGACAGCAACAGTTACGGAACTTTTAAATGTTCCTGGCATGAATCAAAGTACTGCAGAGTCTATTTATGGTTTTTTTCACGATTCCAAGCAGTAAGGAAATATGTTAAAATAGAGAAAGAGACAGACAATCAAGGGTGCAGAAAGAGAGAAAGATTATGGATAAAGAACATAGAGTATCAGTATATGATATGGTCAAGGAATTAAATTTAAAAGAAGTAACACCAGAGATCAATTCAAAAGAAGTTTACATTGAACAGGCAGAGATCAACCGTCCAGCATTACAGTTGGCAGGTTTTTTTGAAAATTTTGCACAGAATCGAGTTCAGATCATCGGAAAAGCAGAACACCTTTTTATTGAAGAGGTAGAAAAAGATGTTGAAAATGCGAAAAATATTTATAAAAGATTTATCGGAGCGGGAATTCCAGTTATCGTATTTTGCAGGAATCTGCATCCAAGTGAGATGATGATAAAAGTTGCGAAAGAGTATGGGGTACCGGTTTTGATATCTCAGGATACGACATCTGAATTTATGGCAGAAGTGATCCGCTGGCTGGGAACTGTATTGGTCCAAGCATTACGATCCATGGAGTTTTAGTCGATGTATTTGGTGAAGGAATCCTGATCACAGGAGAGAGTGGGATCGGTAAGAGTGAAGCAGCTTTAGAGTTGATCCGAAGAGGACACCGTCTGGTATCTGATGACGTTGTAGAGATCAAGAGGGTCAGCAAGAAGTCATTGATCGGAACATCTCCGGAAGTTACAAGGTTCTTTATCGAACTGCGAGGAATCGGTATTATTGACGTTAAGAATCTGTATGGTGTTGAAAGTGTTAAGATGGAGCAGGAGATCAATCTAGTCATTCAGTTGGAAGACTGGAACAAAGATGCAGATTATGACCGCTTAGGATTGGAAGAGAAATATGTAGAATATCTTGGCAATAAAGTTGCAGCACATACATTGCCAATCCGTCCAGGGCGTAATCTGGCGATCATCGTAGAAGCAGCAGCGATCAACCACAGACAGAAGAAGATGGGATACAATGCCGCCGAAGAACTTTATAAACGTGTTACAGGTCAGATGGAGGACTAAATGATATGAAATATTTATATGGAATTGATATTGGTGGAACAACAGTAAAAATGGGCCTGTTTGGAGAAGATGGAACATTAAAAGAGAAATGGGAGATTAAGACAAGAACTGAGGAAAATGGAAAGAACATCCTGCCAGATATTGCACAGGCAGTGAATGATCACAGCAAGGCAAATGGTTTTGATAAGGAAGATGTGATCGGACTCGGAGTTGGAGTTCCAGGAGCTGTTCTTGAGTTTTCAAAAGTTAATGAATGTGTGAACCTTGGATGGGGAAGCGTGGATGTGGCAGGAGAATTGTCAAAGCTTACAGGGTGTAAGGTAAAGGCAACAAATGATGCCAATGCAGCAGCCTTAGGAGAGATCTGGATGGGAGCAGCAGCAGATTATAACAGCGCGGTGATGATCACTCTTGGAACAGGAGTTGGAGGAGGGATCGTTGTTGATGGCAAGATCATTGATGGAAGCCGTGGATATGGTGGAGAGATCGGTCATATGACTGTGGATCCTTTTGATGATCGTGTATGTAATTGTGGAAAGACAGGATGTCTGGAACTTTATGCATCTGCAACGGGAATTGTATATGAGACAAAGAAAGCATTAAAGGATTTTAAAGAAGCGACTACACTAAGAGACCTTGATGAAGTAACTGCAAAAGACATTTTTGATGCTGCTAAAGAAGGAGATACATTTGCCAAAGAACGGGTAGATGATCTTGGACAGAAATTAGCACTTGCAGCAGGGAATATCGCATTGATGGTCGACCCAGAAGTGTTTGTTATCGGTGGAGGCGTATCAAGAGCTGGACAGATCCTTTTAGATGCGGTCAATGCACATTTTAAGAAGTATACATTTGGAAAAGCACAGGAGACAGGATTTGTACTTGCGACTCTTGGAAATGATGCTGGAATTTATGGTGCAGCTAGTCTGATGCTTTCATAAGATGAAGAAATTTGGAATCCTGTGATATACAGGATTCCATCTTGCATTAATATTAAGAATGGAGAAATTATGGATACAAAGATTGATCAGTTAAAACAGATCATACCAGAAAAATATATTTTAAGACAGGAACCGATGAAAAATCATACAACATTCCGTATTGGGGGACCCGCCGATATTTTTGTGGCACCAGAGAATATGGAAGAGATCAAAGCGGTCAGTCGTTTTGCAAAAGAAGAGGGAATTCCATTATTTGTTTTAGGAAATGGGAGTAATCTTTTGGTCGCAGATGATGGAATGGATGGAATTGTTCTTCAGATTTACAAAAACTACAGTGGAATCGAAGTCCGTGGTAATGAACTTATCGTCAAAGCAGGAACTTTATTAAGTTCTACATCCAGAGCAGCACTCAATGAAGAATTGACTGGATTTGAGTTTGCAGGTGGAATTCCTGGAACATTTGGCGGAGCCGTCGTTATGAATGCTGGTGCATACGGTGGTGAGATGGTGCAGGTACTAAAAGAAGTGACAGTTCTTACAAAAGAAGGAGAGATCAAACTCTGAAAGCAGAAGAATTAGAGCTTGGTTACCGTACAAGTAACGTTTTAAAGAATGAATACGTTGTCTTAGAAGGTGTGATCGCACTTAAGAAAGGAAATAAAGAAGAAATCAAAGCCAAAATGGATGAGTACGCATTAGCGAGAAAAACAAAACAGCCATTAGAATATCCAAGTGCCGGAAGTACATTTAAACGTCCAGAAGGATATTTTGCCGGAAAATTGATTCAGGATGCAGGATTAAAGGGATATCAGGTGGGAGATGCACAGGTATCTGAAAAACACAGTGGTTTTGTGATCAACCGTGGAAATGCTACAGCATCCGATGTTATGCAGTTGATCAGTGACGTGAAAGATAAAGTAAAAGAACAGTTTGGAGTTACGATGGAGCCAGAAGTCAAACGTGTTGGAAGGTTCTAAAAAGGAGCAGTACAGATGAGATTTGTAATTGTAACAGGAATGTCAGGAGCAGGAAAAAGCAGTGCATTAAAGACATTAGAAGATGCTGGATATTTTTGTGTTGATAATCTTCCAGTGGCTTTACTTGATAAATTTGCAGACATGTTGTTAGATGAAACTGCCAAGATTGAAAATGTTGCTCTTGGGATTGATATCCGTAATGGAAGAGGAATTGGCGAGTTAGCACACAAATTAAAAGAAATCGAGGCAGCGGGGATCAAGTATGAGATTCTCTATCTGAATGCAAGTAATCGTATTTTATTAAAACGCTATAAAGAGACAAGAAGAAATCATCCTCTGTCAAGAGATGGAAGAGTTGAGGATGGAATTGCAAAAGAGCGGGAGATCATGAAATTTCTGCAAGATCAGGCAACGTATGTGATCGATACTAGCCAGCTTCTGACAAGGGAGTTAAAAGAAGAGATCGATCGTATTTTTGTAGACGGAGAAGAAGGGGAACGATTCCAGATTGCAGTTGTTTCTTTTGGATTTAAACATGGGATCCTGCGGATGTAGATCTGGTATTTGATGTCAGATTTCTTCCAAATCCATACTATGATCTGAATTTGCGACCATTAACTGGAAATGACAAACCAATTCAGGATTTTGTGATGAAGCATGAAGAATCTGTGGAATTTCTTGATAAGTTAGATGATATGATGAGATTCTTGATCCCAAATTATATTAAAGAAGGCAAGTATAATCTTGTGATCGGAATCGGATGTACTGGAGGAAAGCATCGATCTGTTACGATCACGAATAAATTGGCAGAGAGATTAAAACAACTGCCATATTCTGTCAAAGTAGAGCATAGAGATATTATGAGGTAGGCAATGTCATTTTCAAGTAATATTAAAGAGGAATTATCAAGAAATGAAACCGGTGCCAGACATTGTAAGATTGCGGAGATCGCAGGATTCTTACGTTTTGGAGGGAATATCAGTCTAGAGCCAGAACATTATGAGATTCAGATCCAGACGGAGACGGTATCTGCTGCGAAACGTTTTTATAAACTTATCAAAGATGTGTTTGATATTCATGCGAAGATTGATGTTGGACGAAACGAATTTTTAAAAAGAAGTCGAAATTATACGATAAGTGTTGACAAGCATAAGGATTGTGTTTTAATATTGAAAGCAGTGAAACTTTTAGATTCCAAAGAATTTGGACTTGTTTTACAGAACACATGTTGTAAGCGGGCATATATTCGAGGGGCTTTTCAGGCAGCTGGTTCCATGAGTGATCCAGAGAAGAATTATCATTTTGAAGTTGTATCTACTAATGTACAGACAGCAGAACAATTAAAAGAGGTCTTGAATTTTTTTGATTTAGATGCTAAAATTGTCTTGCGTAAAAAGTACTACGTGGTATACATGAAAGAAGGATCAAAGATTGTAGATGTGTTGAATATTATGGAAGCACACGTCGCATTGATGGAGCTGGAGAATGTAAGAATCCTGAAAGATATGCGTAATAAAGTAAACCGTCGTGTCAATTGCGAGACAGCGAATATTAATAAGACGGTTTCAGCCGCAGTCAAGCAGGTGGAAGACATTGAATATATTGATAAGCACAAAGGCCTCCGTTTTTTAGATCAAGGGTTGCAGGATATTGCAAGATTACGTCTGGAACACCCGGAAGCTACACTGAAAGAACTTGGAGATATGCTAGAACCGCCAGTAGGCAAGTCTGGTGTGAACCACCGGTTAAAGAAGATCGGCCGAATTGCGGAAGAGATAAGATTGGGAGGACAGGAATGATTTCAAAGAACGTCAAAGTGGAAGTAGCCTTAAGAGAAGAAGACAGACCAATAGCTTTTCTTGTACAGATGGCGAGCCAGTTTGAGAGCAAGATTTTATTCGAGACAGGGAATAAGCAAGTCAATGTAAAGAGTATGATGGGAATGATGAGTCTTGGATTAGACTTAGATCGTTTAGAGGATTTAACAGTCGTAGCTGACGGAGTCGATGAAGAAGAAGCAATCAGCAAGATTGAATATTATCTTACAAAAGGAGCATAGATACACATATCTGTGCTTTCATATATGCCGAAATAGCTCAGTTGGTAGAGCACTTCACTCGTAATGAAGGGGTCGCCGGTTCAAGTCCGGTTTTCGGCTTACATAACAAAGGATCAGGCAAATGCCTGATCCTTTGTTTGATTTGTATTAACCACCAAAATAAGAAAAATGCATATAATCTCTGCGGGATCCCCACAATCCACGATGAAAACCATATTTCTCGAGGATTTTAACCAATTTACAGTTCAAAGGAATTGAATAACGATTCTTCTTAGGTTTCCAGAAGGAACCAACCAATACCTTTTTACCCTGGATCATATAGTTTTCATTGGAGTTAATATCAAAAGCTAATCCCTCACAATGTTCAGAACTGGAATTCTTACCACGCCAGCTGTAGCACCCGATCTCATGGATAGGGAAACGTTCTTTGCTCTTGTAGATTTCCTTAAACATTTCTTTGATAGAAGGTGCAAGCCCTTTGTTTACAGTGATACGGAATTTTCTTGTATATTTTTTCTTACCTTTCTTATCCCATACTTTTACTGTGATCGTTTTCATATGTTTCTTTGCCTGCTTAGCACTCTTATAGTCAGCATAATAAGACTTCTCAAAAGCACGGAGGCAGCGATTTTCATAAGATTCGTCTGCATAAGAATAGTAATCACAGTATTTTAGATAAGGTGTCATTGGACCATACAGTTTACCGCCATTAAAGTTCTTATATGCCTGAATTTTGTAGTAATAAGCAGTACCGTTTGTTAATTTCGTATGAGTATAAGATAAGTTGTTTCGACTTGTGAAAGTCTTTAATTTTGTGTAATTTCCATCTTCCTTTTTGGAATAATATACGATATACCATCAGCCTCATCATTTTTTGCCCATGTGATCGTATTGATCTTTTTTTTCTTGGAAGAAGCACTTTTTACTTTTGTACCATTGATCGTAACCTGACAAGAAATATAATTAGAAAAATCCCCATAAAATGTTTCATCAATATATGTAGTGTATGGACGGATCTTGTAATAATATATTTTCCCTAGTTCAAGATTTTTTTGCGTATATGTTTGGAAAGATTCGTCATCATCATCGTACCACCAAGAACTTCTACTTTCATTAGATACAGTTTGGACTAACTCATAATTTCCATCAGGAGAAACACTTCGATAAATTTGATAACCATCACAATCATCAGATGCTTTCCATTTAACAGTAATACTATGCGAATTTCCAGTGCTGGCTTCCAAAGAAGAAGGAGCTGGCAATGGATTAATAATACATTTGCCTGCATAAGTGGTTGCAGTTTTATATCCCTCATTATCTTCATAAGAAGCTTCTAATTTATAATAATAAGGAACACCTTTTATAACATAGGTGTTTGTATAGGAATTGCCAGATACGGTATTTTCATAGCGATAAGAACCGTTTGGGGAAGTCGCTGAATAAATATCTACTTTAGAATAAGAAACTCCATCAGGTGCCTTCCATTGTATGGTTATATCCTTACCATTTAATCCATAATAAGTAATAATTGGTGCAGCATTTTGATTTTCATTGGCAGAAACCTTCTTATCAAAGACAAAAAAACAGCTAAACATTAAAATAAATACCAAAAATATGTATAGATTCCTAAAAATTTGTTTTTTCAATTTATATTCCCCTTTCTTCATATATATTCTATACGGTTTCATTATAACATAAAAAAACCACAGTAATGCAAAAATCAATGAAAAATGCATACTGTGGTTTTTAATATTCTATTTTAGCTTACAAGTGTCGATACAGTAAATAGTATCTACTGATCCAGGAAACTAAATCTCAAATAAATCACTATAAGCTTTCAGTGCTCCATCAGTTTCATGTGCAAGTACACGTTTTGCAAGTACTTTACCAAGCTGAACACCTTCCTGGTCAAAGCTGTTTACATTCCAGATGAATCCCTGGAACATGATCTTGTTCTCGAAATGAGCTAACAGAGATCCAAGTGATTCAGGTGTTAACTGATCTCCGATGATGATACTTGATGGACGTCCACCTTCGAATTTCTTGTTGTTGTTTTCATCATCTTTACCACATGCGAAAGCAACGATCTGAGCTGCAACGTTAGCACATAACTTCTTCTGGCTTGTGCTTCCTTCGATCACAACATCTGTAGCAAGCTGGCTGTCTTTGAATCCAACGAACTGTAAAGGAACGATGTCAGTTCCCTGATGTAATAACTGATAGAAAGAATGCTGTCCATTTGTACCAGGTTCTCCAAAGATGATAGGTCCTGTCACATAGTCTACAGGCTCACCAAAACGGTTTACAGATTTACCATTAGATTCCATGTCACACTGCTGTAAATGTGCTGGGAAACGGCTTAATGCCTGAGAATATGGTAAAACAGCTGTTTCAGGATATCCCTGTACATTTCTTTCATAAACACCGATCAGGGCATCTAATAAGTCAGGGTTTGCTTTGATGTCTTTGTTAGTAGCAAGCTTGTCTTCTTCAGCCATACCATCAAGGATTCTTGCAAAGACGTCAGGTCCAAATGCAAGTGAAAGGATCACTCCACCTACAGAAGATACAGAAGAATAACGTCCACCGATAAAGTCATCCATGAAGAATGCAGCAAGATAATCATCACTCTTAGCTAAAGGAGAAGTCTCACTTGTTGCAGTTAACATATGTTTAGAAGGATTTAATCCAGCTTTTACTAAAGCATCTTTAACGAAAGCTTCATTTGTTAATGTCTCTAATGTTGTTCCAGATTTAGATACAACGATAAATAAAGAACGGGAAACATCGATAGAATTTAAAACAGCAGCTGCATCATCAGGGTCTACGTTACTGATGAATTTTGCTTCCATTTTAGCGCATCCGTTTGTCTTAGCCCAGTTTTCAAGAGCGATATATAAAGCACGAGGTCCTAGATCACTACCACCGATACCGATCTGAACAACTGTAGTGAATGTTTCACCAGCTTCATTTGTGATCTCACCAGCGTGTACTTTGTTTGCAAAGTCAGCTGCTTTTTTCTGCTGTTCAACGTAGAAATCACGTTTGTTGACACCATCAACGATAACGTCTTTTCCAAGCTGTCTGCGAGCTAAATGATGAAGAACAAGTCTCTGTTCTCCTGTGTTGATGATCGCTCCGTTGTATAATTCTTCGAATTTGTCAACTAACTGATGTTCATCAGCTAATTCAGCTAATACATCAAGAACTTCATCATCTACCTGTTTTGCAGCATAGTTAAAGCTTAAACCAGAAGCCATAGGTGCAGAATATTCAGCGACACGTTTCGCACCGTTTTCACCTGTCATAGCTTCTTTGATGTCTACATGATCTTTAAGATCTTTGAGTTTAGCATAAGATGTTAAAGTATCAAGATTGTTCCATGTTACCATAAATAAATCCTCCTTAAGTCCATATAAATATAAAATGAAAGATATAAGGAAATGCAGATACAAATGGGTATCTGCACGCACTAATATCATAGAATAATTATACAAAAAAAACGCTGTAAATGCAATCTGAAATGGGACTGAGTACTAATTCATTTTAAGAATTTTCGCTAACAGTAATAATGAGACCAACTGGACGTTTTATGGTTCCATTACCAAGATAGCTGTCAGAAGAAATATCATGAGACAGATCAGTTTCCCAAAGCTGATAGTCATAAGTACGATCCAAAACATAGATATTTAAATCGGCACCGTTTTTTGAGGAAAGTTTAAAAGTTTCATTAATATTTGATCTGCTTGAAACAGAAAAACCATATGCAGATGTTAAACATGATTCTAATGCCGTATTTTTTCCAGATACAGATGCAATATTTGAGAAATCATAAGTTGTTGCTGCAGATTCTTTGATCGACTGAGTTAAAGAAGTATCAGCAGTGATTGATCTTACATAAGAAACCTGATCTTTGTATCCTTCTTTTTTTACAGAATAGCTTGCAAGTCTTGTATCAACGGAAACTTCATTATTCTGACCATCTGCATCGTTCACAGAATAATTATTGACTGGAATGTATACGATCTTGCTTGTCTTATCAGAATCTTTTAAACCATAAGTGGAAATGATCTTCTTCACATCAGAGGATCTTGTGAATTCTGTATTGGAATGGTAATCAGTTAAAGTTGTTGTTTTGGTAGCTGCTACGATCTGTGTTGGTCTTTTATAAGTTGTGTTTGATCTTACTCCAGTTGTACCGACACCAGCTGCGAGAGCAATAGCGATGGCAGCACCCATAATATTTCTTATCATATATATTCTTGATTCCTTTCGTGTGATTGTAAGTATTTATCTTCATTTTTTAAAATTGGCTACATTATAAATACAATATACAATCCAAGTCAAGCAAAATCCGAAGATTCAGCGTTTTGTGTAATAAAACCATATTAAATAGGAAGTCTTTTGTGAAATTGTTTTTTTGGTTTTAAATATTGCCAAGCTATGGTACAATAAATTTTTGTGAGTCAAAATATATAGAAAAGAGGAAAGTAATTTGGAAAATAGAGAGAAATTTTCATCTAGAATTGGATTTCTTTTGATCTCGGCTGGTTGTGCGATCGGCTTGGGAAATGTGTGGAGATTTCCATTTATCACAGGACAATACGGTGGAGCTGCATTTGTACTGATTTATTTGTTCTTCCTGATCATTTTAGGGCTGCCAATCCTTGTTATGGAATATGCAGTCGGAAGAGCCAGCCAGAAGAGTATTGCAAGATCCTTTCAGGTGTTAGAACCAAAAGGAACGAAATGGCATTGGTACAGTTATGTTGGCATGGCTGGAAATTATCTGTTGATGATGTTTTACACGACAGTAGCAGGATGGATGATCAGCTATTTCTTTAAGATGTTAAAAGGAGACTTTGTTGGGAAAAATCCAGCACAGATAGAAAACACTTTTGGAACGATGCTGTCGGATCCAAAGGCACAGATCTTCTGGATGTTAGTAGTCATTGCATTGGGATTTTTAGTATGTTCTCTTGGTCTTCAAAATGGAGTAGAGAAGATCACAACAGTTATGATGTCATGTTTGTTTATTGTAATTCTAGTATTGATCGTAAGGAGTGTAACTTTAGATGGAGCCTCTGCAGGATTAAAATTTTATTTGATCCCAGATTTTGCAGCAGTGAAGAAACAAGGTGTGATGACGGTCGTATCCGCAGCAATGGGACAGGCGTTTTTTACACTAAGTCTTGGAATAGGGGCGATCGCAATCTTTGGAAGTTACATTGACAAGAGTCGAAGACTGACAGGAGAAGCAATCAGTGTGGCAATTCTTGATACGTTAGTAGCATTAATGGCAGGACTGGTGATCTTTCCAGCATGTTTTGCATTCGGAGTAAATCCAGGAAGCGGACCAAACTTAGTATTTATCACACTGCCAAATGTATTTAACGAAATGCCAGGAAGCAGGATCTGGGGAGCGATGTTCTTCTTATTTATGAGCTTTGCGGCACTATCAACGATCATTGCAGTATTTCAGAACATCCTGTCATTTGCACAAGACCTATGGGGATGGAGCCTTAAGAAAGCGATCGTATTTAATGCAGTACTCATTATTGTGTTATCCTTACCATGTGCTCTAGGATTTAACGTATGGAGTTTTATTCAGCCACTAGGAGCAGGAACAACGATCCAGGATTTAGAGGACTTCATCGTAAGCAACAATATTCTTCCAATAGGATCTCTGATCTATCTGTTATTCTGCGTTACAAAATACGGATGGGGCTGGGATAACTTCATGAAAGAAGCCAACGAAGGAAAAGGAATCAAATTCCCAAAATGGCCACGTATTTACATTACTTATATATTACCATTGATCGTTTTGTTTATCTTTGTGCAGGGTACATAGAGAAGTTTTAATTTGTAAGTTGGCCAACTGTAGATTTCGAGTATATGATAAAAAATAAATAAGCAACCGAAAACGCAGCGGTGGAATTTTGCTCACATTTTGAACAAATCGCTGATCCGCCCAATTTCCTACGAGAACTCGCTCTGAAGTTTTGTTTTAGACAAAAGTCTTTGAAGCTCAGACACTCGTCCAATTGGGCTGCGAATTTGTTCAAAATATGGCAAAATTCCAATGCTGCGTTTTCGGTTGCTTATTTATTTTTTATCATATACCTGAAGTCTAAAG
>ENA-OQLB01000225-OQLB01000225.1-human-gut-metagenome-genome-assembly--contig:-NODE-225-length-33545-cov-5.077653_pt1 | contig 33545 bp, 41 predicted proteins | sample MGYA00242656_ERZ504813 | MGnify/ENA primary metagenome ERZ504813 (study PRJEB26092, sample SAMD00036388) | human gut metagenome | host: Homo sapiens | study: EMG produced TPA metagenomics assembly of... | reverse complement strand
TTGTTTTACCCAGGTACGACGCGCCTTAATCATTAGTTTCCAATTATTAATTTGCGAAGCACCTGCTCTTGTACTACTTGTATTGTTTATGTAAATCTGTTCAAAGATCGCTCGTTTCACGATTGCTATTCTTTTCAGAAAGCGGATGCAAAGGTAAGAACTTTAAAGCATATCTTCCAAATATTTTCGGAAGTTTTTTTTATTTTTCTTTTTTCTCTTTCCTCGTCGTCTCTCTTGTCGAAAGGGAGGCAAAAAGAAAAAGGAAGAAAAACCCGGTCACCGTTTCTTGAAAGAAGAATGTCAACTCGCGCTGCTTTCGTTTTCAAAAGCGGGTGCAAAGGTAAGAACTTTAAAGCATAACTTCCAAATGTTTCCGGAAGTTTTTTCATTTTTCTTTTCCAAGACCGAAGTTCCGAAAGAAACCTATGGCAAAGAAGAGAAAAATGGAAGCTTACCGCTCCGTTTTACTGTCAGAATGTCAAAACATCGCCGCCTTCGTTCCCGAAAGCGGATGCAAAAGTAGCGCTTTTACGGACATCTGCAAAATATATACAAGCTTTTTTTGAGGGTTTACGTGAACTTTTTCATAACTAGCTGATTGATAGATATGTTTTAAAGCATGTTTTTTAAAGGGAAAGAAAGGCAGGAAGGAAGGGGACACATTATATATATACGCGCGCGCATCGGAATATACTAAGTTCACCCCTTGACATAGACCACTGAACGGCCGGCACCACGCTTGAGGAGCCCAAAGAGAACTGACAATAAACCTGCGAAAGGCTACATCCGGAAAGCCCGGATACTAAACGAGAACTACTGAACAACTTTTCTCACTACAGATATGTTTCTTTCTTACCACACCCGTGTTTCTTTCTTTCCACAGCTGTGGTAAGAAAAGAACATTGCTGTGGAAAGATTAGTTTTTAGAGAAACAGACTCAGAAAGTAAAGAGATAGCAATTATATCTGGCATTTTAGAAACTAACTATCCATAAAGAACGAAATGAAATACTTCAAAGATAAAAGAAAAGAGAATGAAATCTCCCACAATACTGTGACAAACCGAAAAACTCAGCGACAGATAGGGTAAATATCAACCTAATTATTTATCTTTGTTAGCTTTTAAAAGTTAGCATACTAAAAACAATAAAGTGCAATGAAAGATTTTCTGAAATTTACGTTTGCCACCATTACCGGCATCATCGTATCAGTCGTTGTTTTAGTTTTCATCAGTATTCTGGTGGTTTTCAGCATGGTATCATCTTCGGAATCAGAAACGCAAGTACGCAAAAACTCCATTATGATGCTGGATTTGAATGGCGCACTGGCTGAACGCAGCCAAGACAATCCGTTCGATGCCCTTATGGGAGACAATTATAAGACCTATGGCCTGGATGATGTCCTCTCCTCTATCAAAAAGCAAAAGAGAATGACAACATTAAAGGTATCTATATAGAAGCAACTTCGCTGGGTGCAGGATTTGCTTCACGCGAAGAAATACGCAATGCATTGAAGGATTTCAAGGAATCGGGAAAATTCATCGTAGCTTATGGTGACAGCTATTCCCAAGGTCTTTATTATCTGTCAAGTGTAGCCGACAAGGTGTTGCTGAACCCGCAAGGTATGGTCGAGTGGAGGGGCTTGGCCGCTACCCCCATGTTCTTCAAGGATTTGCTGGCCAAAATCGGAGTGGAAATGCAGATATTCAAAGTAGGTACCTACAAATCGGCTGTAGAGCCTTTCATCTCTACCGAAATGAGCCCTGCCAACCGTGAACAAATCGACGCTTACCTGACCTCCATCTGGGGACAAGTGACCAATGATGTTGCAGAATCACGCAAAATATCTGTAGACTCACTAAACGCCATTGCCGACCGCATGTTGATGTTCTATCCCGCAGAAGAAAGTGTGCAATGCGGACTGGTCGATACATTAATATATAAGAATGATGTGCGCAACTACCTGAAAGCGATGGTAGGCATCGACAAAGACGACCGCATGCCCGTACTTGGTTTGCAGGACATGATTAACGTAAAGAAGAACGTTCCCAAAGACAAAAGTGGAAATGTGATTGCCGTATACTATGCCTATGGAGAAATTGACGGTGTTCATCTTCTGCCTCCAGCGAAGAAGGCATCGACTCTAAAAAGGTGATTAAAGACCTGCGCAAGCTGAAAGATGACGAAGATGTAAAAGCTGTAGTATTACGCGTAAACTCACCGGGCGGAAGCGCCTATGGTTCAGAACAGATATGGTATGCCGTCAGCGAATTGAAGAAAGAGAAACCAGTCATTGTTTCCATGGGTGACTATGCAGCTTCAGGAGGTTACTACATTTCTTGTAATGCAGACACCATCGTGGCCGAGCCTACCACACTGACGGGTTCTATCGGCATCTTCGGCATGTTCCCCAACGCAAAGGGGCTGACTGATAAAATCGGGGTAAATTTTGATGTAGTGAAAACCAATAAATACGCAGACTTCGGCATGCTGACACGCCCGATGAATGACGGGGAAAAAGGACTGATGCAAATGTATGTGAACAACGGATATGACCTCTTCCTCACCCGCTGCTCCGATGGCCGAGGCATCAGCAAGGAAGACCTGGATAAAATTGCCCAAGGCCGTGTATGGACCGGAAGCAAGGCCAAGGAACTAGGACTAGTCGACGAATTGGGTGGTTTGGACAAAGCTTTGGACATTGCCATTGCAAAGGCCGGAGTAGATGCCTATACCGTGATGAGCTATCCGAAAAAGGAAAGTTTCTTTGAAAGTCTGATGAACACCAATCCGGGTAACTACATCAAAGCACGTATGCTGAAAGGCACAATGGGCGAGATATACCAGCAGTTCAGCGTCCTGGAGAATTTTGACAAATGTGACCGTATACAAGCACGTGTCCCCTTTGAACTGAATATTCAATAAATGGAGGAAAACTTTATCAAGATATATCATTGGCTATATCCCCTATCATGGCTTTATGGGATAGGGGTATGCTTGCGAAATAAACTCTTTGACTGGGGCTGGCTCCGGTCAAAGAGTTTTGACGTTCCAGTAATATGCGTGGCAATCTTGCTGTGGGCGGAACTGGCAAGACGCCACATACCGAATATCTGATAAAGCTATTACAAAAAAACGGAGTAAATGTAGCCACCTCAGTCGGGGTTACAAGCGTAAAAGCCGAGGCTATGTATTGGCCGATGACAAGAGCAATGTACGCCAAATAGGTGACGAGCCGTATCAAATTAAAAATAAATTCCCCAATGCACGGGTAGCGGTAGACGAAAACCGTTGCCACGGCATTGAGCAACTGCTGAAACTGGAAAATCCCACTGTAGAAGCCATCATCCTGGACGATGCCTTCCAACATCGCCATGTAAAAGCTGGCTGAACATTCTACTAACTGATTTTCACCGGTTACTGTGCGATGATGCCTTGCTCCCTGCCGGAAGACTCCGCGAACCTTCAAGCGGTAAAAACCGGGCACAGATGGTCATCGTTACCAAATGTCCGGATGATATCAAGCCGATAGACTTCAACATCATAGCTAAACGGCTCCACCTCTATCCATACCAACAACTGTATTTCTCCAGATTCCGCTATGGAATGTTGACACCGCTATTTCCCGAGAAAACGAACAGCCGGAAAGTGCTCTCCTCCCTCACCGGAGACGAGCAAGTACTGCTGGTGACAGGCATCGCCTCCCCCGCCCCCTTACAGAAAGAAGTGGAATCTTACACGCCACACGTCAAATTGCTGGCATTTGATGACCATCATGACTTTACTCCCAAGGATTTATTGCAAATAAAGGAACAATTCCAGCACCTGGAAGAGTGGAAAAGACTGATAATCACCACGGAGAAAGATGCGGCAAGGTTGAAACTCCATCCCGCACTGGACGAAACACTAAAGCCGTACATCTACGTGCTGCCGATAGAAATAGAAATCTTACAAAATCAACAATATATATTTAACCAAAACATTATTGGCTATGTTAGAGCGCATTCAAGAAACAGCAGCCTTTCTGAAGGGAAAGATGCACACCCAACCTGAGACAGCAATCATCCTCGGTACCGGACTCGGCAGTCTTGCCGGTGAAATCACTGAAAAGTATGAGATAAGGTACGAAGAAATCCCCAACTTCCCTGTCTCTACCGTAGAGGGGCACAGCGGAAAACTTATCTTCGGCAAGCTGGGCAAAAAAGACATCATGGCAATGCAGGGACGTTTCCATTTTTACGAGGGCTATTCCATGAAGGAAGTACCTTCCCGGTACGTGTAATGCGCGAACTGGGTATCAAGACCTTATTCGTTTCCAATGCCAGTGGCGGCACAAATCCGGACTTTGCGATCGGTGACCTGATGATTATCACCGACCATATAAACTACTTCCCCGAACATCCATTGCGTGGCAAAAACATACCTTACGGTCCTCGCTTCCCGGATATGAGCGAAGCTTATGACAAAGAGCTGATTCGTAAGGCCGACGCCATTGCGGCAGAAAAGGGCATCAAGGTTCAGCACGGTGTCTATATCGGTACGCAAGGTCCCACATTCGAAACACCTGCGGAATACAAGATGTTCCATATTCTGGGTGCCGATGCAGTGGGCATGTCCACCGTGCCGGAAGTCATCGTGGCAAATCATTGCGGAATCAAAGTGTTCGGCGTATCTGTCATTACAGACTTGGGGGTAGAAGGTAAAATCGTAGAAGTCTCTCACGAAGAAGTGCAGAAAGCTGCGGACGAGGCGCAACCGAGAATGACAGAGATTATGCGTGAATTGATTAATAGAGCATAAGAAAGCATGAGAACAGAAATAGCTACCCTCGGTGAATTCGGCCTCATCCGACACCTCACCGAAGGCATTGAACTAAAGAACGAGTCGAGCCGATATGGTGTCGGAGATGATGCCGCCGTCCTCTCCTACCCGGCCGAAAAGGAAGTGCTCGTTACTACCGACTTGCTGATGGAAGGCGTCCATTTCGACCTTGTGTATGTACCGCTCAAGCATTTGGGGTATAAATCGGCCGTAGTCAATTTCTCTGATATCTATGCCATGAACGGCACACCGAAGCAGATTACCGTTTCCTTGGGCATATCCAAGCGTTTCAGTATAGAAGACATGGAGGAACTCTATGCCGGCATCCGTTTGGCTTGCGAAGAATATGATGTTGACATCGTGGGAGGAGACACCTCCGCTTCCTATACTGGGCTTACCATCAGCATCACCTGCATAGGCGAGGGTGAGAAAGGAAAAGTGGTCTACCGCAATGGTGCCCGCGAAACCGACCTGATTTGCGTCAGCGGCGACTTGGGTGCCGCCTACATGGGACTACAGCTTTTGGAACGCGAAAAGGCGGTGCTCAAAGGAGGTGACAAAGACTTGCAACCGGACTTCTCGGGGAAGGAGTATCTTCTGGAACGTCAACTGAAGCCCGAAGCACGCCGTGACATCATTCAGAAACTGGCAGAAGAAGGTATACAACCCACCTCCATGATGGATATATCGGACGGACTTTCTTCGGAATTACTGCATATCTGTACCCAAAGCAAAGTGGGTTGCCGAGTTTACGAAGAACATATTCCTATCGACTATCAGACGGCTGTAATGGCAGAAGAATTCAATATGAACCTGAGCACTTGTGCACTGAACGGAGGCGAGGATTATGAGTTATTGTTCACCGTCCCCATTGCCGACCATGAAAAGGTTGCCGAAATGGAAGGCGTCAAGCTGATTGGCCATATCACCAAACCGGAATTAGCTGCGCCCTAATTACCCGTGACGGTCAAGAGTTTGAACTCAAAGCACAAGGATGGAATCCTTTGAAGGAAGAAGAAGCGGAAAAAGCATAACTATAAAACTTTTTCAGTATTTTTTCTCAAATCATAAACGCTGATAATTAGCCACATAGCCAATTATCAGCGTTTTTTATTATGAAAGCTATTGCATAGTCCAAAAGTTTCACTACCTTTGCAACCGCAAAAGAGATAAACATGGTGCCATAGCTCAGTTGGTAGAGCAAAGGACTAGAAACTCCTTGTCGTCCCGTTCGATCGTGGCACCACTCAAATAAATACTCCCATTGAAATGATAATATTTCAATGGGAGTATTTATTTACACCCACTCCCCCTATCCCCAGCAACATGGGGTCAACGTAACAATCTGAGGTATTTTATATTTAAGCATATAATTTAGCAAGTCTATATAAGAAAAAAGCTCTATCTCTTACTCCTCTGAACTGTGCTCTAAATGCTTTGATTTTAGCATTGAATGACTCTGCTGCGGCATTGGTTGCCCTCCTTTCAAAAAAATTGATTATATTCAGATAATGTGTTTGTATAGAACGTACGACCCTTCCAAAGGTGAGGAACCCTGATTTATCTACTTCATCATACCACCTTGCCAGCCTTGTCAAAGCAATATCCTTAAACTTACACTGATGATAGATTAAGCCTAACCGCATAGACAGATAATATCCTTTCTTTATATCGGGATATTCCTTGAAAAGAATTTCAGCTCGTATTCTTTGAGACAGATCCATAAGGATTCCTTCTTGTAAAGCAGATAAATGCTTCTCGCTAACAACTGCTTTCTTGTATCTCCATTAGCGAAAACAGGTGCATGATACATCTTTCCACAGGCCTTTGCATAAGCAATCTGAGTGGACTCTTCATCCAAAGCCTCCCAGCGAGCTTTTACACGCATCTCCTGCACCGCTTCATAAGCTAACTTCTGTACGTGAAAGCGATCGGTAACACGTTTGGCCGCAGGAAAGCAGATGCGGGCAATCTGCTCCATGTTAGGAGCCATATCCAAAGTAATCTCGCGCACTTGGTAACGGCGGAGACGGGATAGCTTAAGCAGGACAGAAGTGACCGTATGAACGTCCGTACCTTTAATGATAGCAATCATACTACCTTTACCACCGTGAGCTTCTTTATTGATCAGTACAGTATAGAGTTCTCCACGCGAGAGGGCTACCTCATCAATACAGATATAAGCACCGATATTCTTTTCGAATAGTAGCCAATCCTCTGCATGAACAAGTTGGTCCCAATGGAGATAACCACTTAGATGGTTACGGTATTGACGCTCCAATAAATCTCCGTCAACTCCATATAAAACACCTAAGAGCTTACAACTGATCGGATAGCTATCAATATAGTTCTTTTAAAAAAGACGCAAAATCTTGCGTCATACGAGTACCTTCAGCCACCATACGCCAGTTACGAGAGATATACTCATTATGCTTCTTTAAGATCCAGCGACGACGACGAATATTAAGGAAGACCTTCTTGCCACGAAGAGGAAAATCCTGAACAATAACAGGATCATAAAAGCCTTTACTCTCAGTATCCTGATCTGTATACTTCTCAGGAACGATATTTTTTTCCTCAAGTAGATCACAACTTCATTTACGCTTTCCTTCACATCAACAAGAGCAAAGTACTCTAAAGTGCCTTCAGGAAGAAGAAGGCGATAACCGTTTAACTCCATAAGCTATGAATTTGGAGACAAAGATAATAATTTATAAATTTACCCCTCAGGTTTTTACATTGACCCGCAACATGCTTTAAGATAGACTTTACTATTATCCCATGAAAAAGGTCTGATAATAAAGAAATATGCCCTTCCCAGCCAATTATTGTACTTCACAACAGTAGTAATCCGAAGTTCTTGTTTTCCTTCGTGATATTCCCCGCACCACATGGACACATGGAAATCAAGATGCTTATCCGGCATTCCGAGAATTTCTTCATGCAGATTTTTATCCAAGACCATATCTGTAAATCTAGTTGCTGTATCCAGTCCTAATGGCTTTACAATCGCATTCCTAAAATTCATGAGCCAACCAATCCACTTAGGAAATCGGCTGAAGGCAAGATTGCGAAAATCTTCCGGTGTCAAAGCCTGCCCAGTGACCATCACTTTAGAAAAAGAATCTATATAATCTACAGGAAAATAATTCTTTATTAAGCTGTCTGCCGGTATATCTTTCATCTTATCACATATTGAATTTATTACTCGTTTGCTTTTCATTCACGACGTCCCCAATGACACGGCCTACAAAGGTAGCCACTTAATCCAACCCTACAACATATTCTTAGAAATAATATTATCCCGTAAAAGATAAAGCTCAAAAGAAAATTATCAGTTATCTTTGTTCCATGACTACCAACAAGACAACTCCCAAAGAATTATGGGCAAGACAGCAGATTAGCGGTCCCGATGTGGACTATGATTTGTGGAACAAGAAAAGAATATCCGTGCAAGCGTTCTCACAAATGAGTCAGAGCTGTATTTTTACAGTTGACGTATTTAAAGAGAGATACGATTTTGCATCCGACAGTTTTGCCCATCTTTTCGGATACAATCCCACTTGGATAAAGACAATCAAGCAACAAGGCGATTTACTGGAAGAGAGAATACACCCTGATGACAGAATTCAACTCACAGAATGCCAAATCGAGCATGGACAGTTCATCTACTCACTCCCACCGGAAGAAAGAAATGACTACCGGCAAATATTTCAATTCCGTATGTTGAATGCACGGCAACAGTATATCAATGTAAGTAGCCGGCAACAAGTCATAGAAACAGACCGGAATGGTAAAGCCTGGATAATCATGGGAGTAATGGACATACTTCCCGACCAGACCCCTATCGAAAGAATCAAACGGACGGTGGTGAACAGAAAAACGGGAGAGATGCTTCCAACATGCACTGTTTCTCCTGACAAACAATTATCCAACCGGGAGAAAGAAATATTACGACTCATCCGACAAGGTTTTCTAAGCAAGGAAATCGCTCACCAGCTGGGAGTGAGCATCTATACTGTGAACAATCACCGGAAAAACATCCTAAGCAAGTTAGATGCCAACAATATAATGGAAGCCATCCATATAGTAGAAAATCTTGGTATCTACCTCTAAGATTACGGAAGCCAACCGAGACTGTCCGCCAACTGATTTGTTTTGCGCCACTCTTCAAGCTCCTTATAAGTGCGGACACCTCCCGTAAAGACAGCATGATAAATCTCTATACCTGGAATCGTTACACCATCCGGCACATCGAATTTGATTTGCAATATCGTTTTCCTAATTTCAGGAGTAAGGCGCTCCGCAATAGCGGCAGTCACCTTTTCTACAACACCATCATACCTGGAACCTTTCCGGATGTGAATCATATCAAACTTCCAAGTATTCTGTTCTCTATCCTTATATAAAGCATGCCACTCCATGCACTCTTCCTCCGTATGGATAAGGTTCCTATATTGTATTTCCTGCAAAGGCAACCGTTCCGCAAGTTCCCGGATGACCGAAAAGCTCTCTCCTACATCCAACCTATCGGTATAAATATGGATATCTATATCCCTACTTTTCGCCAACAGCCCGGTACGGAGTGAGCCCACCAAATGAACGGTTGCTCCAATGCGCTCCCATGCTTCAATAATACAGGTATCTTCCAATACTTTCCATGCAGATTGCTGATTCTGCCTTGCAAGCTCATGAATGTCCATTTACCTCCACTTTTTTGAATGTGCAAAGATATAAAACTTCCCAGTATATAGCTATAAATAGCCATTTCCCTTCTTGATACAATACACTAATTTTGCACACTGTCTTATCTTTTAGCAACAACTAATTATGGCATTCAATCAAACAGAGAAACAAGAGAAAGAATATTTAAAGCAAATAATCAGTTTTCTGAAAAAGGTTATCGGTAATACCGACGCATCCGTGAAAGACCACGTCGACACCTTGGCAGAATACAAAGACTATATCTGGTCCAACAAAGACATCGACCACACGAGATACGCTCCATGCGCGAAAGCATCCTGAACCATTTTGCCTTGGGGGAAAGTGTAATCAACAAGCATAAGCGGCTCACCAAGATACTTGCCATTCCTTACTTCGGACGAATTGATTTTTTGGAAAAGAAAGAAAACAGCAAAGTGATGCCTATCTATATAGGTATCCATACCTTCTATGACCCGGAAAGTCGAGCTACCCTTATCCATGACTGGCGAGCACCCGTTTCGAGCATGTTCTATGACCATGAATTAGGAGAAGCAGGCTATCGGTCTCCATCGGGAGAGATTAAAGGAGTAATTTCCCTAAAACGCCAATACAGAATTCGGGGCGGCAAAATGGAATTTATGATTGAAAGTGCCCTGACCGTCCATGACGACATTCTGCAAAAAGAGTTAAGTTCCAATGCAGATGACAAGATGAAAAATATCGTTGCCACCATCCAACGGGAACAGAACCGGATTATCCGCAACGAAGATATCCGCACGCTTATTATTCAAGGAGTGGCCGGCTCTGGGAAAAACATCCATCGCCCTGCACCGCATAGCCTACCTGCTCTATACCTTCAGAGACAGCATCTCATCAAAAGATATTCTGATTATCTCCCCCAACAAAGTGTTTTCCGATTATATCTCCAACGTCCTCCCCGAACTTGGGGAAGAAACCGTGCCCGAAACCAGTATGGAACAAATACTCTCCGGAGTGTTGGAACACAAATATAAGTACCAAACATACTTCGGGCTAGTGAATGAACTGTTAGAAAAGCCATCCTCAAGCCTCATCGACAGAATAGCCTATAAAGCCTCTTTCGGCTTCATTTCAGAGCTTGACAAGTTTATCCTCCACATAGAGAACACCTACTTCAAGGCAGCAGACGTGAAGCTGACCAAATACATCACCATACCTGCCCCGTTTATTGAAGAACAGTACCTACGTTTCAACCGTTATCCCATACGCCGACGATTTGATGCTATGGCTGATTATATGCTGGATATGTTGAAAATACAATACGCCTTTACGGTAACCACCGCCGGCAGAAACCTTTTGAAAAAAGAAATCAGACTAATGTTTGCAGGCAATAACGACATTCAAGTCTACAAAGATTTCTTTAAATGGACAAATAATCCCGGAATGTTCAAAATGCGAAAGGGACATACACTCGAATACTCAGACTTGGCACCGCTGGCATACCTACACTTGGCATTGGAGGGAAACGGGAACCAGCCATTCAGAGTCAAACATCTGTTGATAGATGAGATGCAGGACTATTCGCCCATACAGTACAAGGTAATACAGAAACTCTTTCCATGCCGGAAAACCGTGTTGGGCGATGCAGGACAGTCCGTGAATCCTTATGGCTCATCCACAGCAGAAACTATCCAAAAGTCACTTACTGCAAGTGAAATCATGAAATTGTGTAAGAGTTATCGTTCCACCTTCGAGATTACGGATTGCGCAAAAGATTCATCCTAACGCAGAGCTGGAACCGGTTGCCCGGCATGGAGAAAAGCCACAAATCCTGCAGTTCGGCAGTGCCGTAGAAGAACTGTCCGGCATTATGGGGCTAATCTCCACTTACCGGAAATCCGGATATAAGTCTCTTGGCATCATATGCAAGACGGAGCAGCAAGCCAGGAAGATGGCAGACATGCTGAAATCATATGCCAATGATATCAGCTTCCTATCAAGTCAAAGCTCCGCATTTGTGCAAGGCATCGTCATCACCTCTGCCCACATGGCAAAAGGGCTTGAGTTTGACGAAGTCATTATTCCACAGACGGATGAGAGAAATTACCGTTCGGAGATTGACAAGAGTATGCTTTATGTAGCTGTAACCAGAGCTATGCACCGCCTAACCTTGACATTTCACGAGGCAAGACCGGCAACTCACTGATGATGGATTATTAAGGAAATCTATCCCAACAGCCTTGTACAAGATGCGGCAAGTAACAGCGTATCTCATCAATCGACCAATCCCACCATTGCAGCCGCAATAATTTCTTCACCACATCCTCATCAAAACGTTTCCTGATTTCTTTGGCAGGAGTTCCCCCTACAATTGTATAAGGGGGAACATCTTTAGTCACAACAGCACGTGCACCAATAATCGCCCCATCTCCTATATGAACACCAGCCATTATCACCGCTTCATAACCAATCCAAACATCATTACCTATTATAATATCTCCTTTGTCATCCCATGCATCCGTTATGTCCGATTTCTTCAATCCCCACTCTTCGTAAAATAAAGGAAATGTATAAGTAGACAGAGATTTCAACGTATGATTGGCACAGTTGAACAGAAATTTCGTACCGCAAGCAATGGAACAGAATTTACCAATAACCAGCCTCTCCTGATGGATGGGGTAATGATACAGCACATTGTTTTTCTCGAACAACAAAGGGTCAGCTACAAAATCATTATAAATAGTATAGTCACCAACCTCTATTCGAGGATCCTTTACAACAGCATTAAGATATACGGTTTGCTTATCTCCCGTACGCGGATATATTTTAGTCATCATAATTCGATATGTTTCTAATATTGTTTACTTCTTAAATAGAAAACCGATTGCAGTGCCAGCAAAATCACAAAAAGGTATTCTGCCGTTAAGTAAATAGCCAAGGATGCATGAGTGCAAGCGCTTAACCAATAAAGATACCCCAAATACACGACAGTGGTAGTCACTTGGAAAAGAAAAGTAATCCGGGTTTTACCGGTCCCTCCAACTGCGTTGAGATATACATAGCCTGGCAAGGCAAAGGTATAATTCAGCAACGTCACAACAAAAGGGATGAAAGCCTGCTCCGTCAACAGTTCGTTATCTGTATAGATTCCTATTATCAAGCGATTATAACATACAGCTACCCCTATCAGTGGAAATCCAGCAGAATAGCCCAACCTCAGTATCTTACGGCAGATAATGAAAACAGCCCTCCTTTCTCCAGCCCCAATCGCATTACTGACCAGCGAACCCGTAGTGACCGCAAAAGAATTGACTATTACAAAAAAGACAGCAGATACACTTCGCGTAATATTGGAAATGGCTAATTCCGTTTTACCCAAATGTTCCACCGCCACAAAAAACAAGAACCACGGAGCCACGCTGATAAAGGCATGAAGCATGCTCCATACCGACAAGCTCAGCACATCCACCAACAGCTTTCCGTCATATACCGGTTTCAATCCATATTTCCCTTTATCTATTTTCAGCCATACATAGAAAAGAAGCATCACCAAAGAACCCATCTCTGCCAGAGAAGAAGCAATGGCAGCTCCCGATATTCCCAGTCCTCCAACAATTATCAGAATATAATTCAAAGGAATATTAATCACTACTGCAACGGCAGCAGCCCACGATAATGCCCGAGTGCATGTTATTCCCACAAGAAAAGAACGGATAACCAAAAACGGAAACGAAAACAGCAAACCGAAACTGCGCCAGTCCAGATATTGAATTACAGCCCGATAAATCTCCGGCGAGGAAATCAACCTTCCCAATATGAAAGGAGAACTTGCCTGCATCAGCAGACAAAGCAAAATGGCCAATCCCGATAAAAAGAAGAAACCTTGAAAGAATATCTTCCAGCCTTACCATAGTCACATTCTCCATTCCTTCGGGCAATCATCACCTGCAATCCGATACTAAACCCAAACCCAAGCATGTAGACCGCCAAATAATAAATCCCCGCAATGGCAGATGCTCCAATTCCACCTCGCCAACGTGACCTAAGAAAACAGCATCGGTTATATTTATCAGCTGCTCCATCAAAATGCTCATCATTACCGGAAAGTTGATAAGCCATATCTGTTTATATGTATAATGCATTGCTCAACAATAAAATAGCACAAAACAACACACTGTACAAGTACAGCATGCCATCCTGCAAATTCATGAATAAAAGGATACACAATCTCTGTGGCAAACGGGTCATCGTTTGCCAGATAGCTGAATAGCTTTATCAAGCAGGGCTATTCGTTGAGCGTAGCTATATACAGAGCTTCATAAGAGGTGAATATGTTTGTTCATTCAATATATAGTGTAAAAATATAGAAAAAAAAGTGCCAAAGTTCAGTTTAGGGCATAAAAAAAGGAGTACCGCTGTACTCCAACCTTTGTTAACCTTAAATCTAATACTATGAAAAACACATTGCAAATGTACGGACTTTTGGGACATTGACAAACTTTCCAAGAAAAAAAGCATGTTTCATAACACATTTTAATAAGATTAATGCTCGTTTTCACGTCCTTTTTCACTTTTTTCTGCTTCAAAGTAGAAAAGAAGGTATAGCATCACGTAAAAAATGAGCAAGTTCTTTCCATTATACTCCCAGTTTGCATTATCTTTGCACTAACACGAAGATAAGCTGCACCTCAGCATAAAAAATGAACGAGTTCATTTTATTCTGCATTCGGTTTGCACTATCTTTGTAGTGAGATTAACAAGAACTTATATATGCCAGACTATGATTTAATCGCCATATTAGGGCCTACCGCTTCAGGAAAGACTCCATTTGCAGCCGCCTTGGCCGCCGAACTCCATACGGAAATCATCAGTGCCGATTCACGGCAAATCTACCGGGGGATGGACCTAGGCACCGGCAAAGACCTTGCTGACTATACCGTCGACGGGAAACAGATTCCCCATCACCTCATCGACATAGCCGCCCCGGGCTATAAGTACAATGTTTTCGAGTATCAGCGTGATTTCTTGAATGCTTACGAGACTATTAAACAAAAAGGTTGCCTGCCCGTTGTATGTGGAGGAACCGGAATGTATCTCGAATCAGTACTGAAAGGCTACCGTCTGCTGCCCGTACCCGAGAATCCCGAGTTGCGCACCCGTCTGGCAGACAAATCGCTGGAAGAACTGACCGACATACTGAAAGGTTACAAAAGCCTGCACAATACCACGGACGTGGACACAGCCAAACGTGCCATACGAGCCATCGAAATCGAAGAGTATTATGCCCATACCCCAGTAGACGAACGTTCCTTCCCCCAGATGAACAGTCTCATCATAGGTGTGGACATCGACCGGGAATTGCGTCGGGAGAAAATCACCCGCCGCCTGCACCAGCGCCTGGAAGAAGGAATGATAGACGAAGTGCGACGTCTGATAGAGCAAGGCATCCAACCGGATGACCTCATCTATTACGGACTGGAATACAAGTATCTGACACTTTATGTCATCGGCAAGTTGACCTATGAAGAGATGTTCACGCAACTGGAAACAGCCATCCACCAGTTTGCCAAACGCCAGATGACCTGGTTCCGCGGTATGGAACGGCGTGGATTTACCATCCATTGGATGAATGCCCGGTGGCCGATGGAAGAAAAGATAGCTTTTGTAAAGAAGAAGTTGGAAGGATGATGAAATGATAAAGTGACCGGGTGATTTAAATCGTAAATAGTAAATAGTCAAATTGTAAATAGAATCATGAGTGCAGAACCCGAAAAGTTGGGAGTGATATACAACCCCAAAGCCGGAACACGGAAAGTGCAGAAACGGTGGAAAGAAATCAAAGAATACATAGACAGCAAAGGTGTGCCTTACGACTATGTGCAGTCCGAAGGGTTCGGTTCGGTAGAGCGTCTGGCAGGCATCCTCGCCAACAACGGCTACCGCACCATTGTTGTAGTAGGCGGTGACGGCGCACTGAATGACGTCATTAACGGCATCATGCTTTCCAATGCACCAGACAAGGAGAATATAGCCATCGGCATCATCCCCAATGGTATAGGAAATGACTTTGCCGACTATTGGGAAATGAGTTCGGATTACAAGAAAGCGGTGGATTGCATCATCAACAACCGCCGCCGGAAAATAGACGTGGGTACCTGCTATTATTACGACGGTGAAAAGCATCTGACACGCTACTTTCTCAATGCCATCAACATAGGCCTGGGAGCCCGTATCGTGAAAATCACCGACCAGTGCAAGCGTTTCTGGGGAGTGAAGTTCCTCTCTTACTTCATGGCACTGCTATCCATTATCTTCGAACGGAAGCTGTACCGCATGCATCTCAAGATAAACGGCGAGCATATACGCGGACGCATCATGACTGTCTGCATAGGCAGTGCGTGGGGATACGGACAAGCGCCTAGTGCAGTGCCCTATAACGGCTGGCTGGATGTTTCCGTCATTTACCGTCCCGAATTGCTGCAACTATGGTCGGGATTGTGGATGCTTATCCAAGGGCGGATTCTGAACCATAAGGTAGTGATGCCCTACCGTACGCAAAAAGTAAAAGTGCTGCGTGCGCAAAATGCCTCTGTCGATTTGGACGGACGTATTCTCGACCGTCATTTTCCACTGGACATCAGCGTACTGCATGAAGCAATAACATTGATTATACCCAATTGAAAATACTTAATCAGTAACAACCTATGATTGAATTAAAGAATAATCCTGCCGGAAACTTCTTCCTACTGGCAGGTCCATGTGTCATCGAAGGAGAAGAAATGGCAATGCGCATTGCGAACGTATCGTGACCATCACAGAAAAACTGCAAATCCCATACGTATTCAAAGGGTCGTACCGTAAAGCCAACCGTTCGCGTCTGGATTCCTTTATGGGTATCGGTGACGAAAAGGCGCTGAAGATACTGCAAAAGGTACACGACACTTTCGGAGTACCTACCGTGACCGACATTCATGCCGCCGAAGAAGCCACCATGGCTGCCGAATATGTGGATATTCTGCAAATTCCCGCCTTCCTCTGCCGGCAGACAGACCTGCTTGTAGCCGCCGCCAAAACCGGAAAAACCATCAACATCAAGAAAGGGCAGTTCCTCTCTCCGCTTGCCATGCGCTTTGCGGCTGATAAAGTAGTGGAAGCAGGCAATAGGAACGTCATGCTGACGGAACGCGGAACTACTTTCGGTTATCAGGATTTAGTCATCGACTATCGCGGCATCCCCGAAATGCAGACCTTCGGTTTCCCCGTCATCCTGGATGTAACCCACTCCCTGCAACAGCCCAACCAGACCAGTGGCGTCACGGGAGGTATGCCGCAACTTATCGAGACCGTAGCCAAAGCCGGTGTTGCCGTAGGTGTAGACGGACTGTTCATCGAAACCCACGAAAATCCCGCCGTAGCCAAGAGTGACGGCGCCAACATGCTGAAACTCGACCTGCTGGAAGACCTGCTGACCAAATTGGTCCGCATCCGGGAAGCAGTCAGATAAATTCCATTTATCCGGAATGGAATCCGAAAAAAACAACAGAAGTTGTGATTTATCCAAGGGCTGTCCGACAGATAGTTCAAGAACAATTTAAATTCATAATAATATGAAACATCTATTACGTGGTTTATGGATTGTAGCGTTAATTCTTTGCTGCAATTTTCAGCAGGTATTTGCACAGCAAATGCCGCCTATCCCGGTCGACAAAAATGTCCGTATCGGAAAGTTGGACAACGGATTGACCTATTATATCCGCAAGAACAGCCAGCCTGCAAACCGGGCCGACTTTTACATTGCCCAAAAGGTAGGCTCCATTCAGGAAGAAGCCGACCAGCGCGGCCTTGCCCACTTCCTGGAACACATGTGTTTCAATGGAACGACCCACTTCCCCGGTGATGCACTGAAGCAATACCTGGAGCGTATCGGGGTGAAATTCGGTGAGAACTTGAACGCCTATACTTCCGTAGACGAAACCGTATACAACATTTCCAATGTGCCGGTCACTACTCCGGGAGCCATCGACTCCTGCCTGCTGATTCTGCACGACTGGAGTAACGATTTGACCCTGGACCCGAAGGAAATAGACAAAGAACGCGGAGTCATCAACGAAGAATGGCGCACCCGTATGAGCGCCATACAACGCTTCCAGGAGAAGATGCTTCCAGTCATGTTCGAAGGAACGAAGTATGCCACTTGTTTCCCTATCGGAACGATGGAGGTCGTTATGAACTTCAAACCGCAAACTTTGAGAGACTACTATGAAAAGTGGTACCGTCCGGACCTTCAGGGTATTGTGGTAGTTGGCGATATAGATGTGGACGCCATCGAAGCCAAATCAAGAAAATGTTTTCTGATATTCCCGCCCAGCCCAATGCTGCCAAACGCGAGTACTATCCGGTAAACGACAACAAGGAGCCTATTGTATTGGTTTATCAGGACAAGGAACAGTCCAATGTACAAGCCTCATCTTCAACAAGCACGAAGCCACTCCTGACGAGCAGAAAGGCGACATGGGCTATCTGGTACAGAATTATGCAACCACGCTCATCAACAATATGCTGAATGCGCGTCTGAACGAATTGGTACAGACCGCCAATCCTCCTTATATATATGCCGCCACTTATGACGATGATTTCTTTGTTGCCAAAACCAAAGATGCCTTCACCGGTGTCGTTGTCTGCAAGGAAGATGCCATAGAAAATGGAATAGCCACTCTCCTGCGCGAAACAGAACGCGCCCGCCAATTCGGCTTTACGGAAACGGAATACAACCGTGCCCGTGCCGAATATCTGCGCCAACTGGAATCTGCTTATAACGAGCGTGACAAACGCAAGAATGAAGAGTACGTGGATGAATATGTCCGTCATTTCCTCGATAACGAACCGATTCCGGGCATCGAAAACGAATACGCCATCATCAATCAGATAGCTCCCGCCATTCCGGTTGCCGCACTGAACCAGATGATGCAAGCCCTCGTGACAGACAGTAACCAGGTAGTCGCAATTCTCGGTCCGGATAAGGAAGGATTGAAAATGCCGACAGAAGATGCAATCAAGAAGATTCTGAAAGATATTAAAGCTGAAAAACTGACTGCCTACGTAGACAAGGTGTCGGATGAACCTTTGATGGCCGAAGCCCCGAAAGGCGGAAAGATTGTATCCGAGCAGACAGATGATACATTCGGCACTACAACGCTGACACTCTCCAACGGAGTCAAGGTCATTATCAAGAAGACAGATTTCAAGGCAGACGAAATCCGCATGAAGGGAGTCAGCCTAGGCGGTAGTTCCTTGTTCCCCGACTCGGAAATCATCAACATCAACGGACTGGATGCAGTGAGTGTCGGTGGTCTGGGTAATTTCAGTGCCGTAGACCTGGAAAAAGTTCTGGCCGGCAAGAAAGCTTCCGTCAGCTATGGTATCGGTGACAAGACAGAAACCGTCAATGGCAGCTGTTCACCGAAAGACTTCGAAACAATGATGCAGCTCACTTACTTGACGTTCACCGCTCCACGCCGTGACGACGATGCCTTCGCATCCTACAAGAACCGCAACAAAGCTGCTTTGCAGAATATGGAAATGAATCCCCAGGTGGCGTTCAGTGACTCTGTCTCGGCCGGTATTTACATGCACCATCCCAGAAGAGCCAGAATAAAGGCGGACATGATTGACAAGATGGATTATGACAAGATTCTGTCCATGTATCAAGACCGCTACAAAGATGCCAGCGATTTTACCTTTATCTTTGTAGGAAATGTGAATGTGGAGGAAATGAAACCACTCATCGCCGAGTACCTGGGTTCACTGCCTGCCATCAACCGCAAGGAAACATTCAAGGACAATAAAGTGGACATGCGCCAGGGAGTTTATAAGAACGAATTCGTACGGAAGCAGGAAACTGCCAAAGCGTCGAACTTTGTCCTGCTGAACGGTGACTGCAAGTACGACCTGAAAAATGACATCCTGCTGAGTATGACCAGCCAGATTCTCGACTTGGTTTATACAGCCAAGGTACGTGAAGACGAAGGGGGCACTTACGGTGTATATGTAGGCGGCCAATTAAGCAAATATCCGAAAGAAAAGGCTCTCTTGCAGATTGTATTCGAAACCGCTCCGGCAAAAAGAGAAAAGCTGATGCAGATTATCTTTGCAGAACTCGACAACATCGCCAAAGCAGGTCCGTCGGAAGGAGACTTGAATAAAGTGAAGGAGTTCATGCTGAAGAAACATGCCGAAGACTTGAAGGAGAACAGCTACTGGCTGGGAAGCATTGACGAATACCTGTTCACCGGTATGAATCCGATAAAGGATTACGAACAGATTGTCAACAGCATCACCGTGAAGGACATCCAGAAGTTCACCGACGACTTGTTCAAGCAGAAGAACGAGATTGAGGTATCAATGATCAGTCCTGAAACTCCTGACAAAGAATAAGAGAGCCATACACACAGAAGGCTGCGTTGTTCGATGAAAGGCAGCGCAGCTTTTTTTATACAAACTCTATATATACAAATACTATGAGTCTTTTCTTAGATTTGCGCAAGCACGGAAAACTGGCAGAAAAACGAAATCCGATGTACGAAAAAAGTAAATTCGGAAAATTCTGGATGTACTTCATGTTCGTCTTCTGGGCCGGTTACCTGATATTCTTCGGTACGACCTTTGCATTCGCCTTTGACGGTGGTGCCACAGAAGCCTATCACGTAATGAATTCCGGATTGATATTTGTCCTTGTGCTGGATTTCCTGATACGCCTGCCTTTCCAAAAAACACCCACCCAGGAAGTGAAGCCCTACCTGCTGCTTCCCATCAAGCGGAACCGTCTTATCGACTTCCTGCTGATCCGTTCCGGACTGGATGGCTTCAATCTGTTCTGGCTGTTTCTGTTTGTTCCGTTTTCCATCATCACCGTCACCAAATTCTATGGATCAGTGGTGTGCTGACCTATTGCATTGGCATCTGGCTGCTGATGGTATTCAATAACTACTGGTTCTTGTTGTGCCGCACACTGATGGGTGAGCGCATCTGGTGGCTGGCACTACCGGTAGTAGTATATGGTGGCATTGCCGCCGCACTATTCATTCCGGACAACAGTCCGCTTTTCGACTGTTTTGTCAATCTGGGAGAAGGGTTCATCACCGGCAATATACTGTCATTCATCGGTGTACTGGCTGCCATCGCCCTCATGTGGTTCATCAACCGCACCTTGATGCAGAAACTCATCTACAATGAACTGAACAAAGTGGAAGATACACGGATAAAACATGTATCCGAATACAAATTCCTCGACCGCTACGGCGAAATAGGCGAATACATGAGACTGGAACTCAAGTTATTGCTACGCAACAAGATTTGTAAGCGTTCGCTCTATTCCATCACCGGTGTAGTGATAATGTTCAGTAGTATCATTAGCTTTTCCGATGTGTATGACGGAGGTCTGAGAGATTTCTTCGTCCTTTATAATTACATTATCTTCGGCATCATGTTCCTCAGCACACTGATGGTACGAAGGCAATTACATTGACGGACTGATGAGCCGCAAGGAATCTATCTACTCGCTGCTGCGTGCCAAATACATACTGTACAGCATTGCATTGCTCATTCCTACGATTCTGATGATTCCCGGTATGGTTACCGGGAAGGTATCCGTACTCGGTTGCATCGCATGGCTGATATTCATTCCGGGAGCCGTATACTGCTGTCTGTTCCAACTGGCAGTCTACAACAACAAGACTACCGACCTGAATTCAAAGATGACCAGTCGGCAGAATATAGGCACCGGTCTGCAGAATCTGATTTCCGGAGGTGCTTTCGGCATACCTTTACTGCTGCTTTTTGCACTGAATGCCATCTTTGGCAAAGAGGTCACCCCCTGGATACTTATCGGCATCGGCGTGGCATTTATCGCCACTTCCAAATTCTGGCTGATGAATGTATATCACCGGCTCATGAAACGCCGCTACAAGAATATGGAAGGCTTCAGGGACAGTAGACAGAAATAGAAATCATTAAACATCAATCACTAACATGATACGCATCAACAATTTACAAAAGAATTTCGGCACAAAAAAAGCCGTAGATATAGAGAACTACACCATCGGGCAAGGCGATATGCTGGGACTGGTAGGCAACAACGGTGCAGGCAAGACCACCCTCTTCCGGCTTATTCTTGACTTACTGCAGGCAGACCGGGGCTATGTAACCATCAATGACATTGACGTCAGCAAAAGCGAGGACTGGAAGAACTTCACGGGAGCCTTTATAGACGACGGTTTCCTGATAGACTACCTCACCCCCGAAGAATACTTCTACTTCATCGGTAAGATGTACGGTCTGAAGAAAGAGGAGGTAGACGAACGCCTGCTTCCCTTCGAACGCTTCATGAACGGCGAGTGATGGGGCAAAAAAAATTCATCCGCAACTATTCTGCCGGAAACAAGCAGAAAATCGGCATCATCTCCGCTATGCTACATCACCCGCAACTGTTGATTCTGGATGAACCGTTCAACTTCCTTGACCCCAGTTCACAGTCTGTAATCAAACACTTGCTGAAAAGATACAATGAAGAGCACGGAGCCACCGTCATCATTTCCAGCCATAACCTGAATCACACAGTGGACGTTTGTCCACGTATTGCATTGTTAGAAAACGGCGTTATTATCCGCGATATACGAAATGAGAACAACTCTGCCGAGCAGGAATTGGAAGCTTACTTCAACGTCGGTGTGGAGGAAGAAGCCGTGGTAGAAGAAACGGTAGTAGAAGCAGCCGTAGAAGAAATAACGGAAAAAGAAGATAAAACGGTAGAAGAAAAAAATTCGGAAGCATGAAAAAATATCTTTCTTATATAGTAGCTCTTACTATCATATTGATAGGCCTAAGTTCTTGCCATACTTCCGCGCCACGCCTGGACTACAAAGCCCTGGCGCAGGCATCCGTCCGTTTGGGAGTGGATATTGAACTGCAGGACAACCACAAGCTATACATCCATGCCTCCGAATGGATAGGCACCCCCTATCGCGCAGGTGGCGACAGCAAACGTGGAACGGACTGCTCCGGACTGGTATCGCAACTGTATAAGAAAGTTTACCACACCCGTCTGTCGAGAAGCACAGACGGGCAACTGAAAGAGAGCAGTAAAATCTCCCGCCGTAACTTGCGTGAGGGAGATTTGGTGTTCTTCACCAGCCGTGCTTCCCGCAAAAAAGTGGCACACGTAGGCATCTACCTCAAGGACGGCAAGTTTATACATGCCAGCACCAGCCAGGGAGTCATAGTCAGCAACCTCCGGGAAAAATATTACACCCAACACTGGCTCTGCGGAGGAAGAATAAAATAATACTAATTTTTCCCTTCTTGTGATTTTCTTTACTCTGTCCCGACTGATAGTCCAGAAACTATTAAAAGAAGAAAACAATGAAGAAACTTTTAGGCATCCTCTTATTCATCAGCATTGCGCTGAGCGCCAATGCACAACTTTATGGAAAGTATCCGGTAAAGGATTAGAGAAACCATCCTATATTTTCGGTACTTATCACCTCTCTCCACTCAGTATAAAGGACAGCATTGCCGCCATGCCGCAGGCCATGAGCGAAACCGCCCAAGTCTACGGGGAAGTTGTGATGAGCGAAATGGCGACTCCCGCCTTCATGCAAAGCATGCAACAGCAGATGATGATGCCCAAAGACACCACGCTGCAAAGCCTCTTTACTCCCGAACAATACGAAGAAGTAGGCAAAGCATCAAGGAAAACATGATGGTGGACATTGCCATGCTGGCACAACTGAAACCGGCTGCCATCAACCAGCAGCTTGTCGTCCTGCTCTACATGAAACACACTCCGGGCTTCAACCCGCAAGAACAGCTTGACACTTACTTCCAGCAGCAGGCCGCACAGCAAGGCAAGAAAATTGGCGGTCTGGAAACAGCCCAGTCACAAATAGACATTCTGTTCAACAGCCAGACGCTGCAACGCCAGGCAAGCCTCCTCTACTGCGCCATCAGCGACATTGAGAAAGGTATCGACCAAAGCAAACGCCTGATTGCCGCTTATGAAAAGCAAGACCTGGACGCCATGCTGCAACTGATGGAAGAGCGCGACGGCAATTCATGTGACCCACTACCCGGTGAGATGGAAGCCATGCTGGACAACCGCAACAAGGCATGGGTTGAAAAGATGCCTACCATCATGACGGAAGCCCCCACCCTTTTCGTAGTCGGCGCCGGGCACCTGCCCGGAGACAATGGAGTGTTGAACCTTCTGAAACAACAAGGATACACCATAGAAGCCATGAAATAAATCCTCTAACAATTCTCTCTAACAACTTTTAATGGCAAGCTATACAAAGCGTGACGGTCAAATACCATCACGCTTTGTTTGCATATACACTTTATTCTCCTCATCATATCGTACATCCCGAAAAATATACTACTTTTGCACCAAAGTCTTGGCAGTTATAGTGATAACGGCCATTTTTGACTTGATTCGATAAGAACGCAAGAAGCGAAAGTTATTATCCCTGCCTATTCGGAATCTGGAAAATTCAATAAACGTCATGGGATGATAGCAACAGTTTCTTCACGTCTATGTTATTATATACTTAGGCGTGGGGACTGTTGTCTATTTATGACGTGGGCATTTTCCAGAGCCTCGAATGCAGATAGGCAATAACAGTCCTCGCGCTTTTTATATAATAACCTTCGTCAACGGGGACAGACGAAATGAAAGATACCGCGTATGCATCTTACATTATTTGGAGAAATACAGTTATTTCTGTTGATTGCCGCTACATCTGCAAGCTTTCTATACTGGATAAATTATAAATACAAAAGTCTGAACAGGCAGATTATCCGGGCAATAGACATTCCGGTATATCTGCTGAACAGACAAGGTTTTGTCGTAAAACTGCTCAATACACCTACCGAAAAGGCGAACAGACTTCCGTTCCAAAACCTGGGAACTCTCAACATCAAAGATTTGGTGACAGACGCCGATGAATGCCGGAAATACATGACGTCGCTGTTACGCGTACTGAATACCCGCACTTCGGACAGCCTGACCCTAAAGATAAGAATAGAAAGTGGTGAGAAACTATATATCGCAGTGCGCATGGTCTACCTCAACAGAAATTATGTCATAGCCTTCATACGCGACATTACGGAAGATGAAGTCCAACGCCGGGAAAACGAAAAATACCGTTTCTTCCTTGAAAGTATTCTGGAGAACCTCCCCATCGCCACTACAGTAAAAGATAAAACGATGAAGGACGTTACCTGATATGGAACAAAAAAGCGGCAGAGATGATGGAAGTCCCCGCTGAGGATATTGTGGGACACTATGAAGAGGAGTTCAAACCCCTAATGCAAGATAATTTCATTCAGGAGACAGACAAAGAAGTTGAAGAGTCGGAAATTCCCCAGTCCTACATCAAACACTTTGTCAATCCCAAAGGCAGAGAGTATATTCTGTCGTTTCACAAAACGCTGGTGTCCTACAACAAAGGGAAAGAGAGGTGGATTGTCAGTTCTGCACTGGACATCACCGAACTGCTGGCAGCCAAAGAGAAAGCAGAAGAAGCCAACCGCCTGAAATCGGCTTTTCTCGCCAACATGAGCCACGAGATACGTACTCCGCTAAACGCCATCGTCGGATTCTCCTCCATACTTTCCGATTATATACAAGACGAAGATACAAAGGAATACATACATATCATCGAAGAAAACACCCAACTGCTGCTGCAACTGATTAATGATATTCTCGACCTGTCACGCATCGAAGCTGGCATTCTCGAATTCACAGAAGGAGATATGGATGTAAACAAGACGCTTGATGAAATGCAGACGATGGCAAAACTGAAACTTCCGTCCGAAGTCAGTATACGTCTCCTGCCCGGTGCGGATTACTGTATTATTCACACAGTCCCCAAACGGGTAAGACAAGTGCTGAACAACTATCTGTCAAACGCCCTCAAGCATACGGAAGAAGGTTTCATCGACATTGGTTATCACCTGCCGCAAGAAGACAGGATTCGCTTCTTTGTCCGTGATACCGGTTGCGGCATTCCTCCTGAAAAGCAAAAGGATGTATTCGAACGCTTTGTCAAGCTAAACAGTTTTAAACAAGGCACGGGTCTCGGACTCTCCATCTGCACCATGATTGCCGAGAAAATGAACGGAAAAGTGGGCGTCAGCTCTATTCCGGGGAAAGGTTCCGAATTCTGGTTCGAAATACCCTATCAACCTACCGGAAGCCAACCTGCATAAAAAAGCCCGCCACTGACATGAACTCTGTCAACGACGGGCAACCTAAACCATCACCGATGCTATCCTGACTCACAATACCTATCGAAGACTAAATCGCAGTTTTCCACTCTGCACCAGTTCTTCATGAGTGATACGATATCGGGACAGTTTTTTTCCTCCTAGTTCCATTTCACGGATATAAAGCGACTCTGCCGACGGGCGTTCCGTCTCTATCACCAGTTGGTCGCGTCCCCAATACTTAGGGTCGAGCTTTATGGTCACCTTATCAAATACCGGAGTAGACAGCGTATAAGCCGGTTCTCCGGGACAATCCGGATAAAAGCCCATCATATTGAAGATAGCCCAAGCAGACATCGTTCCGGTATCATCATTGCCGGGAATTCCGTCGGGGGCATTCTTGAAATACTTCTGCAAAAGGCGGTGCAGCTCTTTCTGCGTGCGCCACTCCTCACCCTTGAAATAAGAAAAAAGATGGGCGTATGCAATGTCCGGTTCGTTGGCAGGGTCGTACAGTCCTTCGTCGAACACACGCTGAAGCTTGTCTACGAACGGCTTCTTTCCACCCATGAGCCGGGCAAGCCCTTTCACATCGTGGGGAACATAGAAAGTATAGTTCCAGGCACAACCTTCGTGAAATCCGGGGTTCGGCTCAAAGTTCTCTCCCTGCCTCGGGTCGAAAGGAGCATAGAATTCACCGTTAGGCAGGATAGGACGGAAAGTACCGTACTCCTTACAGTAATAATGCTTGTAGCCCAGCGAACGTTCGTGGAACAGACGGGCATCCTCCTTCTTGCCAAGCGCAGCGGCTATGCGCGACAAGGCATTGTCGGCAATATAGTATTCCAGGGCATGTGAAACGGAATTGTCATACTGCTCCCGCAGGGGCACATATCCCAATGACACGTAGTCGTCATTGTCCGGTCGGAGCAGATTCTCCGCTCCCGGCAGGGTGGCTCCCTTGCGCATGGCTTCGTAGGCCAGTTCTATATCAAAGTCGCGCAGACCTTTCAGCCAGGTGTCGACGATGACGGGAATGGAAGGGTCACCTTCCATGGTCAGCGTCTCACGTCCGTAGAGTTCCCATTTGGGAAGCCAGCCGTGTTCGCGGTACATGTCGAGCATGGAGCGCACCATCTGCAATTGCCGTTCGGGATATACCAGCGTAAGAAGCTGGTGCACATTGCGGTAAGTGTCCCACAAAGAAAAGACGGTATAACGGTCGCCTTGGGTAGTCAAAATCTTATCACTCTCCATAGCGGGATATTCCCCGTTCACATCTTGCAGGATATTGGGATGTATCAGCGTATGATAGAGTGCCGTATAAAAAACGGTTTTCTGCTCTTCCGTACCTCCTTCCACAAGGATGCGCGAGAGGTCATCGTTCCAGCGGCGACGGGCTTCTTCCAGCACTTGACCGAAGTTCTTTCCCTGCTGCTCGGTATCCAGATTGAGGCGGGCATTCTCCATGCTCACAAAAGAGACTCCCATCTGTACTTCCACCTGCTCGCCTTCTTCGGTATCGAATGTAAGATAGGCGCCGATATCATCTCCCGCCAGTTCCTTCTGGTAGCGGGTGTAAGTTTGTAGCGTCCGTTATCGGGGTCCCATTCGGCCTCTACACCGGTCATGGGGCGCTGCTTCTTCCAGTAGCCCGAAGCGGCGGGCTGCTTGTTGACACGCATCACAAAGTAGATGGGAAAAACGGCTTGTGGGTTGTAGCAGAAAGTACCCAGCAGCTTCATACCTTCAAACTCGCATTTACCCGTCTGGCGCAGAAAAGCTCCCGATTCATTGGTCAGGCCTTCGCCAGGTTCAGCAGCACATGGCTCTGCCCGGCAGGAAAGGTGAAACGCGCCACACCCGTGCGAGGAGTTGCCGTCACTTCCGTCTTCACATTGTAGCGGGTCAGGAAGTTGCTGTAATATCCGGGGGATGCCTGCTCGTCCTTATAGCGGCTTCCATATTCCTTATAATCTACGGACAGCTCTCCCGTAGTGGGCATCAGCAGCAGAGAACCCAATTCCGGACAGCCCACACCGCTCAAATTGACATGCGAGTATCCGGTAAAGAAACAATTGTGATACTCATAGGGAGTAGACCACCAGCGGGCATCTTTATCGTATTTGTTGTCCTCCGAACCCATCACGTTGAAGGCACTACGGACATCATTCCATTGGGACAGACGGCTCCCGGATTCGTGGTACCGAAGTTGGTGGTACCGACAAAAGGATTCACATAGTCCGCAGGATGCTTCTCCGCAGCCATAGATGCCGTGAGCATTCCAAAGGAGATGATACAGAAAGTAATCAGTCGTTTCATAATATAGTAAGGATTTGTTCTTTATTAGTTAGTGAGCACGCTACCCATGCCGGTGTCATTGCATGCACTCTGCAAAGTTATTGCAAACGGTCTGCAGTGACACTGCAAACTACTTTGCAGTAGCGCTGCAACAGTTTTGCAGTGACGCTGCATCAGCTTTGCAGTGGCGCTGCAACGGCTTTGCAGTAGCACTGCAAAAAGCATGCAGTATCTTTGCAGTGACATTACACTAAGTATAAGACAGTTACGGCAGACGCTTTTCAGCAATACCAAGCACCCGCCAACTGCTTGGTGCTTACAAAATACTTGTGCGCTTCGTGAACTCCAGAATCTCGCGGATATAGCCAAAAGCAAGCCCCACTACCGTATCGGCTGCACCGTAGTATACAGCTACACGTTCTCCATCCTGCAATGCTGCGCAAGGGAACACCACATTGTACATCGCCTGCCAGTTCGTATGGAGCAGCCGGCGCAAGCAGATACTCACGGGTGCGGTAGAGCAACTTGGCAGGATTGTCCTTATCCAGAATAGCTGCTCCCATGGAGTAACGGAAACCGTTACAAGTGGTTATCACGCCATGATAGAACATCAGCCAACCCTCGTCCGTGAGGAACGGTACCGAACCTGCCCCTATCTTGGTACACTGCCAGCACTTTCGGGGAAAGGCGTAGGAGCCATCACATGGCGGTGTTCGCCCCAGAATTTCATGTCAGGCTGAAGCTAATGTAGATGTCGCCAAAAGGAGTATGTCCGCTATCGCTGGGACGGCTCAAGAGCGCATATTTGCCATCGAACTTCTGAGGCAACAACACACCGTTGCGGTTGAAAGGCAAGAAAGCATTCTCGCACTGGAAGAACTCCTTGAAATCGAAAGTATAGCCGATGCCGATGGTGGGGCCGTAGTAGCCGTTGCACCACGTAATCCAGTAGCGGTCCTCAATCCATGTCACGCGCGGATCGTATTTATATTCGGACTCTATCATGTCCGTATTCCCGGCCTTGAACTTGATTGGCTCATGCTCTATTTCCCAGTGGATGCCGTCCTTGCTGAAACCGGCAAAGATATTCATCTGCACCGCCCGGTTGTCACAACGGAACACACCGGCATAACCATCCTTAAACGGAACCACCGCACTGTTGAAAATGCTGTTCGACGACGGAATATGGTAGCGGTCTATTACGGGATTCTCCGAATAACGCCACATTACATCCTTACAGCCTGCCGGCCGTTCTTCCCAAGGCATTGTGATTTTGTTGCTCATAATTGCTCTATATTATTAATTGGTTATTGTTGTTTCTTCTCATCGGCATACGTAAATGGTATGAAGTACGTAATGAGGAACGCCGGAATGGTGGCAAACAGCGTGAAGGTAAAGAACGCCTCGTACCCCAACCAGTCGCTGACAAAACCGCTGATTGTGCCCGGCAACATCACACCCAGATTCATGATGCCCGAAGCAAAGGCATAATGTGCCATCTGGTGCTTTCCCGGCGCCACCTGCTGCATCATGAACAAAGTCAGTCCCACAAAACCAAAACCATAACCGAAGTACTCGAGCACGATGGCACTACCTATCAGCAACCCGCTTTCCGCTGGTACATGGCAAGCAGGGTATACGCTACAAAAGGCAGATTGAAGATGCAGCACAGAGAGAACAGCGTCCGCCGCAATCCCCGGTGCGAAATGTAATAGCCTGCCAACAGTGACCCCAGCACAAAGGCTGCCGCCCCATAAGTGCCGTAGTACAAACCTATCTGCTGCTCATTCAGTCCCAAGCCACCTGCCGAACGCTCCGCCTTCAAGAAAAGAGGGACAATCTTCATGACAAAACCCTCGGCAAGGCGATAAAGGATAATGAACGCTATATAGTACCAGATGTGCTTCTTCAAGAAGAAATCCTTGATTACCGCCACCAACTGCTCCCACGTCTCTCTTGCCGACTTGGCGCCGGATGCGGCAGCACCGCCCGATGGCAGCATGCGCATGTGGTAGAAGCCAAGCAGCAGCATCACCGCCGCCAATATCAGCATCACCGTCATCCATGCATGCCGGGTAGCCTCGTGGCGGACTGCCTCTGTGGCACCCTCCACCCCACCGAAACCTACCAGCAAGGCACCTGCCAGCCAGACCAACCCGCCGGACGCCACAATCTTCGCTATATTGTAGAAGGCTCCCTGCCAACCGATATACTTGGCCTGGTCCTGCTTGTTCAGTTCCGACATGTAGACACCATCCGTAGCCACATCGTGCGTGGCTCCGCTGAAAGCAATCACTGCCAGCAGCGCAATGCATATCGCAAAAAAGAACGGTAACTGCAACGCCAAAGCCACCAGAGCAAAACCTGCTCCGGTAACCATCTGCGTCAGTACCACGAAAAACTTCTTCGTCTTGAACATTTCAAGGAACGGACTCCAAAGGAACTTCAGCGTCCAGGGCATCATGATGAGCGACGTCCACAGAGCAATCTGCGCGTCGCCGATGCCCATTCCCTTGAACATCAGCACAGAAACCATGTTCAGCACCACAAACGGCAATCCCATGGCAAAATATACGGTGGGGACCCACGATATAGGATTATGATTTTTTCGGCTCATCCTTCTGTATATTATCTGTGTCACTTCAACGGTTCACTGCCCATAGTCAGCTCCAGCGTACCGCCGTCCACTATATCTTGATGCGTGAAGAATGGAGTCTCCAGCTTATTGCCGTTCAGCACAATGCTCTGCACATACTTGTTGTCGCGGCTATTATTATGGGCTATCACCTTGAACGACTTGCCATCTTTCAGATGAACGGTCGCCTCGTTGAACAGCGGGCGTCCGATGGAATATACCGGCTTGCCGGGGCATACCTGATAGAAGCCCATCGCATTCAGAATGTACCATGCAGACATCTGTCCGCAGTCTTCATTGCCCGAAAGTCCGTCGGGGTTGTTGAAGTAAAGCGTATGCAGCACCTCATCCACAATCTCCTGCGTACGCCAGGGCTGGCCTACGTAATTGTAGAGATGGGCAATGTGATGGCTTGGCTCATTGCCGTGGGCATACTGGCCTATCAGACCGGAAATATCCACCGAGGTCGATTCACCTTCCAGCTTGGAATCGGCCGTGAACAGAGAATCCAACTTGCCGATGAAGCGTCGCGTCCTCCCATCAGTCCACCAGTCCGTCCACATCGTGGGGAACGAACCAAGTCCACTGCCATGCCGTACCTTCGCAATAGTCATCATTACGGTGATTGGAAGCGCGGGGGTTGAAAGGCGTACGCCAGTTGCCCTCACTGTCCAGTCCGCGCATGAAGCGGGTACTCGGATCGAAATAAACTTTATATCCCTCGGCAAAGGCCGCATACTTATCGCGGTTGGCTTCGTCGTCCAAGGCACCTGCCAGTACGGAGATACACCAGTCATCGTAAGCATATTCCAAAGCTTTAGCCACAGATTCATTGTCTTTATCGCAAGGCACGTAGCCAATCTTGTTCTTCCAGTACTTGGCCTGCGGCATCAGATGCGGCACAACCAAAGGATGGGTGATAATACCCGTCGTATCGTATTCTGCCGTACGGAGGCAAGCCTTGTAAGCCTCCTGCACGTCGAAGTTACGGTATCCCTTTACATAAGAATCCGCTATGAGGGAGGCTGCATGATAACCAATCATGGTACCCGTATAGTTTCCGGCCAGTTCCCACATAGGCAGGACGCCGCCTCGCGGGACTTCTGGATGAGCGAACGGATGAAAGCCTCGTTCAGTTCAGGATCAATAATCGTCATCAGCGGATGATAGGCACGGAAAGTGTCCCATAAAGAGAAAATGGTGTAGATAGCTCGTCCACCCTGCCTTGATGGGGCTTCAAGTCCATACCAAAGTAACGTCCGTCAGCATCGGTAAACAAGTTGGGCTGCATACCCGTGTGGTAAAGTGCCGTGTAGAACATGGTACGCTGGTCGTTGTCCTTCGTATCGATGTCAATCTTGGAAAGATAAGTGTTCCACTGCTGGCGGGCAGCACGGCGCACACCGTCAAAATCCCATCCGGAGATTTCGGCTTCCACATTCTTGCGGGCACCGTCCATATCCACGGCAGACACACCTACTTTACCAATACCTCTTCATTGGGCTCCGTCTGGAATTGCAGTAAAGCTTTAGCTGTAGGCAGAAGCGGACCGCCTTCGTCCAATGCCATGGAGTCCGTGACCAGCGTATAGGTAAATGGTTTGGAGAACTTAGCGTAGAAGTTGATATACTGGTCGAAAGCCCAATATACAGTCTTCTTGCGTCCACGGATTTCAGTATCGCTGATTACTTCCAGCTCCATCTGTTCATTCTTCTGGCGCTGGATACTGTAATCCAGGTCGAGGATAAAGCCTGCATCTTCCGCTTTCGGGAAGGTATAGCGATGAATCGCCGCACGTTTGGTAGAGGTCAGTTCGGCTTTCACCCCGTAGCGGTCCAAAAATACGGAATAATATCCCGGTTCGGCTGTTTCATTCTCGTGGGAAAAGGCAGAGGCGTACGCCATCTGCTGGCTCTTCGAGCCCATGGAGTGGTAATCCTGCCGACCTACAGTGGGCATCAGCAGCACATCCCCGTAATCGGCACAACCCGTACCGCTGACGTGGGTATGTGAAAATCCGTTGATAGTAGTATCTGCATAGTAATATCCGGAGCAGGCATCCCACTCGTAGATACGCGTGTCGGGGCTGGGCTGAATCATCCCGTTGGGAACTACCGCTCCGGGATAGGTATGCCCATGTCCACCCGTACCGATGAACGGATTGACGTAAGACGCATAGTCCGGTGCCGTCTGGGTACAGCTGCAAACCGCCCCCAGCAGAAAAAGTCCGCCCAACAGTATGGAACTAGATTTCATGTTTTTCTTCATATTGTTTATTGTATAAGTAGGTGTATAGCTTCATAATAGAATCTTGTTATATGAGAATGCTTGAGGAGGGCCGCCCTATTACTTTGAGCAAAGCCCTCCTTTGTTTCATGTATGAAAAGGTTCAAGCATCCGTTTTCCGAAACCTCAGTTTACGGAAAACACGGTATCAGCGTACCTTCTTCATCGTATAGTTCTCACTCACGAAGTAAGGAACATCGGGGAAGATGTCGGTCTCAATCTCACCGCCTACATACTTATAGGGATTGATAGCCCATCTGTTGCCCAAGCCATAGATATGCATATCACCGTTAGGAGCAATAGCACCATCCATATAGTAATCATCATAGTTAGGATATGCTTTCCACTGGAAATTCTTGCTGTAAGTACCGAAATGCATCTTGTAGGTAGCAGGGTCTTCAGCATCGCCCTCATGAATGGTTTGCGGATAGATGAGCAGTGCACCGTTATAGTAATCGCAATGCATCGGATACTTACCGGTGATTTCGGGGAAAGTACCCCAGTTGTAAACCACATATCCGGTACCTTCTTCATCCTTCTCTATAATTACATTCTTCTCAA
>ENA-OQLB01000224-OQLB01000224.1-human-gut-metagenome-genome-assembly--contig:-NODE-224-length-33578-cov-1.685271_pt1 | contig 33578 bp, 44 predicted proteins | sample MGYA00242656_ERZ504813 | MGnify/ENA primary metagenome ERZ504813 (study PRJEB26092, sample SAMD00036388) | human gut metagenome | host: Homo sapiens | study: EMG produced TPA metagenomics assembly of... | reverse complement strand
AAAAAAACAGAGGAAATGCAAAAAACAGAAATATCTTCATGGATACTTATGTAATGAAAAAAGAACTGTTTATCGACCTGATCAAAAAAGGGCATGATATGTCCTCTATGTACACACTGCCCCAAGTCATCAATATAGAATGCAGCGAACTGGATATCCGCGGAGTTTCCCACCGTGCTTCTTTGCCGCCATTACAGATTTGAAAAGCTATTACGAAGCGAATCTTTCCCTGCTCGATTTTAAATCCGCCTTCAGTCTGTTTGATGATAACTGGCCGATCTATACAAAAACGACAGATTCCTGTCCGACTCAATATTTTGAGACTGCAAATGTAAAAACCTCTTTCGTATCCAACGGATGCCTGATCGAAGGCACTGTGGAAAACTCTGTGATCGGACGTGGATGCATGATTAAAAAAAGGTGCTGTTGTAAGGAATACCGTTCTCCTTCCGGGCGCTTATGTAGGAGAAGACGTTCATGTGGAAAATCAGGTGGTAGACAAGCGTGCAAAGCTCTTACACGCCAAAGAAATTATTGCAAATGTAGACAATCCGGGATATATCAAGAGGAATGATACCGTATAAAGTAAAGCAGGATGCTTAAGGATTTATTCCTTGTCATCCTGCCTTATTTTTTCTTTTATCAAAAATAATCTGAATTCCATTCGGTTGTAAAATTAAATCTGCAAGTTTTTCGCTGTCCAGAGAAATATGCAGAAAATTTCTGCCGGGAACTTTTATGTGATTATCTCACTCCAAACTGATATATTGTCGTGGTGTCGTATTTTTCTCCTTTTTCAGTACCGGTGACGGGAAGCTTTCCTCATTCGCCGCATTCGGATAATACTGTGTCTCCAGACAGAAGCCGGAGTTATCGTGGTAGATCATGTTGCGTTTTCCTCTGACTCCCTCCAGGAAGTTTCCGGTATAGAACTGCACACCCGGAAGATCCGTATATACTTTCATGGTAATTCCGGACTGCTCTCCTTCCACCTCTGCAATCTTGCGCAGTGTCTGATCCCATCCATCAATGACAAAGTTGTGATCATATCCCTTGACCAGACGCATCTGATGATAGTCGGATGCCAGCTCTTCTCCGATCACTTTTCCTTTTGTGAAATCCATCGGTGTACCTTCCACCGGCCAAATCTCTCCTGTCGGAATCGAACCGGTCTCTTTTACCGGTGTAAACGAAGATGCCTGCAGTCTTATCCAGTGACGTCTTACGCTGCCGCAGTTATGTCCATTCAGGTTAAAGTAAGTGTGGTTCGTCATATTCACGATCGTTGTCTGATCAGATTCTCCTTCATAGTGGATCTTCAACTCATTTTGATCTGTCAGGGTATAGGTCACGGTAATCGAGAAGTTCCCCGGATATCCCTGGTCTCCATCCGGGCTGTCCAGATGAAAAGAAACACTGTCTTCCTCCTCTTTCACACAATCCCAGAGGCGGAACGCATAACTGTCCGGTCCACTGTGCAGGTTATTCTCTCCCTCATTTTTCGGAAGGTGATACTCTGTCCATCCAGCACAAATCCGGCGCCTTCTGTCCGGTTTGCCCCCGTCCGACTGCTGCCCGAAGAAGTTCCGTTCTCTTCATAATCCGATACTTTGTCATATCCAAGCACAATATCCTTGCGCTCTCCCGCAAAATCTTTCATCTCCACGGATACGATTGCCGCTCCGAGACTGCTGATCTTCACACGCATTCCCCGAATGTTGCGCAGCGTATAGGCAGTTACTTCTCTTCCATCTTTTGTGGTTCCAAATATTGTTTTTTCGATACTCATAAGCTCTCCTGTCCGGCATCTTTTCTCTTCCCCAATGCCTGTCCTGTTTACTTCATATTGTAGCTCTGTTTTGCCTGCTCCGCAAACACTTTTTCAGGAAAGTGGAATCAGGATCCGCAGTTCAAACCAGTTCTTTTTCAAATCTGTTGTCACAGAACCACCGTATTTCGCCGCCGTACTTTTGATACTCTTCATGCCAAACCCATGAAAGCGGCGATCTTTCTTTGTTGTGACAGGCATTCCGTTTTCAAACTTTAACTGCTCTTCACAATAATTCTCACACCGGATTCTGAGAAACTGTTTCTGCTTTGCAACGGACAGATGGATCAGCCGTTTTTCCTGTTCATTCAGCTTTTGCACACTTTCAATAGCATTATCCAGAATATTCCCAAACAATGCACTGATGTCCATATCTTCCATAAAATTTAATACACTTCCATCCGCCACACATGTCAGCCCAATCCCATTATTCTGACAATACAGGCTTTTGCTCGTAAGAACCGCATCCAGCACCTTATTACCAGTCTTGTTCTGCGCCTCATAAATCTTAATTTCCTTTTCCATCTTTTCCAGATACTCTACCGATTTCTGACTGCCAGCCTCGGATTTTAAAAGTGCGATCTGATGCTTCAGGTCATGATACTTCTGATTAACAATCTCTATGCTCTCCTGAGAAAGCTGATAGTTCTTATATTGCATCTGCAAAATATTCTGCAGCGTATCCACCTCAAATTTCATCTGCAGTTCCCGCACCTGAATATGGTACGCATATAGAACTGCCATTCCGCTTAGATCCACAAGCGTTCGGATGATAAACATCTCTGCCGCAAACTGACTGCTGAACGGAGTATCCTTATCAATATAACTCAGATTACTGACCGCAAATACTGCCGCCGTAATAATCAGAACCGTGAAAAACTCCCTTCGGTTGATATGCATCTCTTTGCCGCCCTTTTGCAAATACTTTTCCAGCAGATATAAAATTCCAAATATCACTGCATACACGATCACAAGGAGCACCCACTGGACACTTTTCACATGATTGATCTGAAATGTCTTCACTGCATAATAATAAATCTGCCAGCCGAAAGATGCGGCAAATTCTCCACTGATAAACGCTCGCGCGCAATAATAGCCAGCCTCGGCAAGTGAAAACTGACAGCACCGGTAAATATAAATCAAAAACAGGGAAACTGAAACCAGCATACACGGAAGGAACAAACTGGTCCTCACCCCGTCCGTAACTTCCATAAATCCCACGATCGCCGCCAGAAATACCAGATGTGTCACATACCGTTTTACACCCCGGATCCGTTTCTCATTCGTGCATGTCACAATGAACGCTGCCAGCCAGTATGCCAGCGAATAATAATATCCCGGAGTATTGATCATTTCCTGCACACTCATCTATTTTCCCACCTCATTCATAAAATCATTGAGCGCATTTAAAAATGCCTTCTTTCTTGCGCGGCTTACCTGAATACAGTCTCCATTCACGGTGATGTCACTCCCCTGAAAATTTTCCACAAAATCCAGATTCACCAGATAACACCGGTTACACCGGAAAAACCGCTCCTCTTTCATACCATCCGCCAGACTTTCCTCTGCATCCCGCATCGTGCCTTTTGTTCTGTAATCCTGCCCGACTGTGTGATAGATCAGATCATGATCCTGCACTTCCACATAGCAAATCTCCGAAAGATCCAACTTCATCATACCGCCCTTCACTGCAATCGTCAGATATTTCTTCTCCCGCTTTTTCAGTCTCGTCAGTGCACGGTCGATCCGCTGCGTAAACGCAAAATAAGAAACTGGTTTTAATACATAGTCCAGGGCATCCACCCGGTATCCCTGTATCGCATACTGCGGCATATTTGTAATAAAAATAATCACAACTTCGGTATCCATCTTCCGGATTTCTTCTGCAGCCGACATGCCGTCCATAAATTTCATTTCCACATCCATAAGGATAATATCGTAGTCTGCCCGATACTCTGTTACAATATCTTCCCCATCCGAAAATGTCTGTACGCTGATCCTCTCTTTACTCTCCTTCTCGTATTCTTTCAAGTAAGAAAGCAGCTGCTCTGCATACGCCGGATCATCTTCTACCAGTGCAATTCGAATCATTGTTTCGTCTCCTCTCAACTTGTTTTTTCTTAGTATACCAAGCCTGTTTTCAAACGTCAAAATAAGGGTGCCTGTAATAAGACACCCTTCACTCTTCTCTATTTTTCCTCTCTTACTGTTCTGAAAAAATGAAGAGATAATCGTCATGATAACTGCTGCCAGAGTACATCCCATTCCGATGATCGCACTGGACAAATCCGCCATAGTCTGCGCATTTCTTTCAAATGATAAAATAGTCGCAATGCTGTTCACTCTCAGGCGGACAAAAAATACAAATCCTGCCATCAAAAGCACTCCCGCCAGAATCGGAAGAATATCCAGTACCGGCATTTCCGGCGACTTTTCCTGTCCGGCCACAAAAAGAATTTCCAGAACCACTCCTGCCACAAGACATCCTACAACTCCCCAGCTGATTCCAAGTTTGAAAAAATATGCTGTGTTGCAGTTGATCACATAAAATACGATTCCTGCTGTTCCGAGAATTAGTGCAAGCAGCATCAGATAAAAGCCTGCAGCCTGTTTTTTGATAAAATTCATAACATACCCTCCCTTAACTGTTTTTACGTCTCTTGGCATCTCTTATATACATCGCAGCTGCTGCCAGTGTAAGCAGAGCCAACACTGCCGATGTTGCTGTCAATGCATTATCATACCATGTACGCACATCCTTAATCTGTGAAGTCTCATTCAATCCATCCATTGCGTTGGAATTTGCAAGCGCATAATTCTGCCACATCATAACATTTTTCAGATCCTGCATCATGACTGCATCTTTGCTGACTGACTCTGTTGTCCAGTAATTCCATTTTGCTGTTACAGCTTCCATATTACTGTCACCAGTATTGCAAGTCATCGTTACACCACAGTGTACCGCTTCTTTTAACACACTGTAGTTTGCATCCTGGATAAAGTCTTCTGACATCAGCCCCTGGAATCCCCATTCTTTGCGGAGAATATTCATCAGCAGACCATAATGTGCATTCCCTGCAGTACATCCGATTCTGTTAAATGTTGTCATCATACCAAGTGTCTGTGCATCTTCCACACTTGCCTGTGTTCCACGCAGTTCGTTCTCACGCGCTTTCTGTTCTGTCATAAAAGTTGCGATACCGGAACGGTTGATCTCCGTATCATTGAATGCAAAATGTTTCGGCGCTATGATACATCCGTATTCTTTTCCTGCTGCAATGTAAGCTGCTGCCTGATATGCTGTCAAAATCGCATCTTCAGAATAATACTCATGGTTTCTTGCATTGTAAGGTGTACGGTGAAGGTTCGTTCCTGCACCCCAGAGGATTGGAAGATTTGACCAGATGGAATAATTTCCGGTCACAGCTCCGTACTCTGCAGCCATCTCTTTACTAAATGTCTGCGCAATCACTGTTTCATTACTCATTGTTCCGAATTTGTAATTCAGATTCTTGTCATCCGGATCGATGACATACGGATCTGCGGAATCTGTATCTGTATTTGCGTACTGTCCCAATGTATAAGAATTAAATCCGTTCGGTCCGTCATTCTGTACTGCCTCCGGAGACACGATCGATACAATTGATTTTGTACTGGTTCCACCAAATCCAGTACGGATCATCGCTTCTTCCAGTGTGATCTGATCAATCAAATCTGTCCATTTTTCATTTGTCAAGTCCGTCTCACCTTTCAGGCTTGCAAGTGTCAGCCCATTGTCCTCGCCAAATGTAACTTCATCCGGATTTCCCTGTTCCTTGATATCTACCAGATCATTTTTCATCACTTCGATCATTTCATCTGTCGCTGTCAGATCCTTGTATGTTTTTGGCCATGTTGCCTTCCAGTCACTTCTTGATAAGTATGTTACTGTATCTGGCATATAGTAGTTCAAATCCATGTCCTGAAGCTGATTTCTACCGCTGTTCCGTTTTTCGAATACGCAAATGTCTCAGAGTCGAATGTATCCAGTGTCCATTTCTTCACATTTGCTGCATTTCCTGCATCCGTCATTCCGTTCGCCTTTGTCATACCCTGTGCTGCCAGCACATTGTTGACCGCTCATGAGAACCATTTCCGACTGTAAAATAATAGTCTCCTGCATCCAGGATCCAGTTTCCTTTTGTTCCTGCCGCATTGTCACATGTGCTGTCCCAGCTTGCCATATCCTGCGCATCTGCTGTAATCTCGACAGTAACAGATTCTCCCGGCTGCAGCACACCTGTTTTTTCATAATCCAGAAGCTGTACCGCTGCTTTTTCTACCGCATGTTCTTTATCATATTCCGTATACGGAAGAGACGTATACAACTGTACCACATCTTTTCCTGCCACATCTCCAATATTTTTTACAGTTACTTTGGCTGTCACTGTCTTATCTTCCAGATTCACATCCAGACTGTCCAGAGTCTGAGAAAATGTTGTATAAGACAGTCCGTATCCAAATGGATACGAAACTTCATCTTCATAGTTCCATGCTTTTCCATTGGAACTTCCGGTCTTGTCAGAAGCATTTCCCTGTCCCAATACTGTATCCGCATATCTTGTCTCGTAATATTTATATCCTGTATAGATCCTTCTGCTTCTACAATCTCGGAATTGATGGAATATGCAGAATCCGCATTTGTCCACTCATAGTTCCCATAATTCTGCGCTGCAGGAGAGCTTGAGTTATCCACTGCATAAGTATCCGCAAGATGTCCGGACGGATTCACCTCTCCACTGAGTACATCTGCTACACCATAGAAGCCATAACCTCCCGGAAGTCCGACTTCCAAAATCGCATCTACGCCTGTATTGTTTTTGATCTCTTCAATTTCCATGGCACTCGCATTATTCAGCATCACGATCAATTTTCCATTGTTTTCCTTTTTTGCATTGACTGCTTCATCGATGATTGCACGCTCTGTGTCAGAGAGTCCCAGCGGATCCGCCTGATTCAGATCCTGTTCTGGATTCACCCCATCTTCTCCCGGTGTATAGTTGGCATTTTCTCCTGCTGCACGGGCAAGTGTCACAATCATGACATTGTAATCCGTCATACTCTTTTTCCAATTTGGTTCTGCCTCATCCAGCGTTGCTGTCTCAGGTTCCAAACTGGTAAATACTCCAGTTGTAGCCGGTGCTGTTGCACGATAATAGGTTGTCACACCCCATGGAAGAACTGCCTCTGATTTAAATTCTTCCTTTAACCCCTGATACATCTTTTTTAATGTCGGATTCATCTCAAATCCCTTGGATTCAAACGCTTCCAGCATATCTACCGTATCTGCATCCGTTCCCTTATTTTCACTGAGAGTACTTCCAAAATCGCCCCCTTGTACCGGATAATAACTGCTGAATCCAAGTAAAGAGATTTTCTGCGTTTCCTCCTTGGAAAGCGGCAACGCTGCATTCTCATTTTTCAACAAAACAGAGCCCTCTTCATTCATGCGTTCTCCCAGATCTTCAATGGAATCCAGAAGCTCTGTTGTTGAGCTGTAATCCGACTGAAATGTGTAATCCTCTGCACTTACATCTTCAGTCACCATTTTTGTACTCTGAGTGCCCAGAAACTTGTCAATGTCCGTACGAAACCCGTCTATCACCAGAGTCGCTGACATAGACAGCGTCAGTAAAGATGCTGTTGCCGTAGTTACACCGCGCCAGATGCGGCGTTTTTGATTTTGTTTGTTTTCCCGTTTCTCGCTCATAACGTTCCTCCTCTTTGACTCTTTATGAGAACTGGCTTTTTTGTTTTTTTCGAGCCTTCGCTTCTGCTTTTGCTCTCTTCTCTGCCAGTTTCTTCTGATAGCTTGCTTCCTGCATTTCAAAATCCAGGCCTTTTTTCTTACAATATGCTTTGAGTTCTTCGATTCTCGCCTCTTCTGCCATGCGCTCCGCCTCTTCCTGTTCCATGCGAAGTCTTTCTGCTGGTTCGATCCACACTCCTCCGGCTTCTAACACCGCTTTTTTCTGATGCTGCAGAATCGTCTTCTGATTCTTCCTCAATATGCTTTTCTACTTTTAAGAAACACATCAGGATTACGATCACCGCATAACAGATGATCTCTGCCCCCAGATAACACAACGCCAGCATGGACTGCACGCCTCCGTTCTGAACTGACGCAGAGGCATCATATCCGGTGGCTGTAAGCAATGCATTAATCAGACCATTCCCCAGTCCTGTCATTCCCACCATGATCGCTCCGTACACAGACATCGTAAATCCATCACTTCGAAATCCATTTTTTGCCTCCAGATGGTCCAGTACATCAGACAAAAGAGCCAGTGTCACATACATTGCAGGAATCGAACCGATTCCTTTTAAGATCACACCAATACATACAATGGTAAAATTGTGAATATCCAGAAAGCTGACCAGACCTCCCACAACCGAAATTGCCAGACCAATAGTCACTGCTTTTTGTTTTCCCAGTTTATTTGCGATCGGCCACGCCAGAACCATTCCGATTGCTGTCGGAAGTCCTCCGATCAGCCCCAATGTTCCCATTGCCGTTCCCGCAGCCGCTTCACTTGTGATTCCGTCAAACATCCAGCGGGAGTAATAACTCATGGAACCGTTCTTTACCAGACCTCCAAACTGGAACAGCAGAAAATATAAGATAATGATCCACCAGTAACCGTTTGACACACAGGCTTTGAGCTGTTTCATCATCGGAAGCTTTTCTTCTTTGATCGCCAGCTTCATATTTTCTTCTGTCACTCGCTCCCGTGTGAAATAATATTCCAGCAAGATCGCCAGAAATGTCACAACACATAATACGATCATCACGAGCCGCCAGTTCTGATAACTCTGTGCGGTATCAATAGCGCCGTCTTTTCCACAAAGAGAAAACTCTGCAGCAGCATCGGCACTAAAATACTTGCCCCGATTCCTACAGCAGCCACACCGGATGCATTGGAAAATGTTGCCAACATTCCCCGGTGATCGGAGTTTCTCGTAGACAGGGCCACCATAGAGCTGTGCGCTGTGTAGAAAAACGGATACGCTACTGCATAGTAAAAGTTATAGGACAGCGCGATCCAGATCATCTGAGTCGATGGACTCCCATTTTGAGGTGTTAAAAACAACAGCGCGATCGCAATTGTCACAAGGGCGCCGACAGCAGCATATACGGTCTCGCCTTCCCCTGAGATGTTCTGGTATTATCAATCAGACGCCTACCAGAAGATTTCCAAGAATCACAAAAATGACAGAAACCATCGGAAGAACCGCTGAAAAAATCCCAAATTTTGCCGTATCCGTCCATCCAAGCACATCCGAATAGTAGCGGTTTAAATACGCCCCGAAGATTGCATTTGAAATAAATGCGCAAAACGGACCGAGAAAATACCCCAGTATCATTTCTTTCGGCTTTACATTTGCCGAAGTGATTTTTGTCCGCATCAGCGGGTTGTCAAAAAACTGATTCTTTTCCATTTCGGTCATTCCTTTCCCTGATTGCTTCTTTTAACGTATAAGTACCACTTCCCAATACCTTCTGTGTATTTCCCGGCATCACCAGTGTACATGTTGTTCCGACCGGAACCTGCACCTGGATCGTAAACATTCCATCTTCAATCTTCCACTCACTGGAAACTGTTCCATAGGCTGTGTTGACACTTCCCTTTGCCCATTTCAGATTTCCTCCCGTCAGCGCTGGATCCGGAAAGAGCGGTATCCGCCTCTGTGGCCTCGATTCCGGCAATCCTGCGGTACAAAAAGTCTCCCACTGCACCACTTGCATAGTGATTGAAGGAAACCATACCTCCGGTCCCGTCATCTTTTCCCGTGTTGCAGGTGCCGTCCTCCCGAAGTGCATCCCATCGTTCCCAGATGGTCGTTCCTCCGACTTTCATCTCATAGAGCCAGGATGGACAGGTATCCGTAAGGAGCATTTTAAATGCCTCTTCCTCATACCATTGTCTGCCAGCGCAAACAGAACGTACGGCGTTCCCGGAAATCCGGTCGTAATGTGATACCCGTCCTTTTTCACCAGACGCGCCAGATTTGCCGCAGTCTTCTTTTTATCCTCTCCGGAGAGCATCTGATAATACAGAGGCAGCACATATGCTGTCTGAAACTCTTTCTTTACCGTGCAGTCTGCTTTCATCAAAATTTCCCGGTATGCCTCCCCGGTCTCCTGACTGAGTTTCCGGTAATACTTTGCATCCTCTTCCTGCCCCAGAATATCCGCGATCTTTGCCAGAATCCGGCTGGAATTTGCCATACATGCGGTGGCGGTCCATTTTCCTCTTCCCATCCACTCCCACATGCCGACACCCGGTGCACACCAGTCTCCATAATGATGCAGAAGCTTCCAGATCCTGCGGTGTTTTCCCGCAGAAAACAGCTCTGCCCAGAATTTGCATGCCTTCAGATATTTTTTCATCACCGGATACATCCGCTCTAAAAGCCCTCTGTCTCCGCGAACCAGATATTCCGCCCACGGCGCCAGGATACAGACATCGCCCCAGTGATCCACCGCCATCGGGATCATGATCTCCCACTGCAGCGGTACCCGGACAAGCGGCACCGTAACCGGAATCCCGCCGCCTTTATTCTGCTCTGCCTTCACGTCCAACAGCCATTTCTCCAGAAAACGGCTGATATTAAAATTGTAAGCTGCCGTAGGCGCAAACAGTGCAATATCTCCCGTCCATCCCATTCTCTCATCTCTCTGCGGACAGTCTGTCGGGATATCCACAAAATTGGACTTTGCTCCCCAGCGAATACTGTTCTGCAGCTGGTTGATCAGTTCATTGGAGCAGGAAAGTTTCCGTTGTCTTCCACATCCGAATAGAGTGCCAACGCGGTCAGTTCCAGTTGATCCTCTTCAATTCCACGCACACCCACATAGCGGAAGCCCATATATGTCATTTTCGGAGAATAGGTCTGCTCTCCATCTTTACAAATATAAACCGCTTCTTGCTTTGCAGTTCTTAATGGTTCTGTATACAACTCTCCGTCCATCAGAATCTCCGCGTGACGAAACTCCACTTTTTGTCCCTGTCTGCCACGAATTGCCGCGTGTATCACCCCTGCAAAAATTCTGTCCGAAATCATAAATCAGCATACCGCTCTTTGCTCTTGTAATCTGTACCGGACGAAACTCTTCGTGTGCACGTACCGGCGCTCCATACTGTGCCATGATCTTTGGATGAATCTTTACCTGTTCGAAGCTTGCTTTTTCCAGGAAATTTTCTCCAGATCCACGGTGGCATCATACACTTCCCCGTTGTAAAACTCTGTCTCTTTATAATTTCCTTCTTCCGTTACTTCCCACTCTTCATTTGTCCCGATTGTCTCTCCCGTTCCATCGGTATACAAAATCCGCAGCTCTCCAAGCAGCGCCTGTCGCTTTGCATACACTCTGTTCCGTCTTTTATAGGTGAAAGAGCCAACTGCCCAGCCACCGCCGACCACAGCAAGCAGCTCGTTTCGATCATTCAGCATATCTGTCACATCATAAGTCTGATACTGCAGCTGATTCCGGTAGGACGTAAATCCCGGTGCAAAATAATCCTGTCCGACTTTCTCTCCATTTAACAACAGCTCATAAATTCCCAGCGCCGTTACGTACAGTCTCGCACTGGCAATTTCTTTTTCACAGGAAAACCTGGTTCGAAATGTCATCGTCTTCGGAGAAATCTTCGCCTCCTTAAACCGATACTCTCCGTCCGTAATCCACCGTCCGGACCAGATTGTATCCATACGTCCCGTCTCAAATTCCGTGCTGGCCCAGGCACGCTCTCCCGCGTCATCCTCTGCTTCCACCCGCACCGTATATTTTGTAAACGGCTGTAATCTGCTGCCTCATACGGGACTGCAATCTGGCAGTCTGTTTCTTTCTTCCAGTCTCCTATCGAAATCACCGCTTTTTTCAATGTTACATTTTGTCTGTCACTTTCCAGACAATAGGAAACTCTCGGCTGCGGATTATCGGTCACACATCCTGTTTCCATATTTTCTACTGTCAGTCTGCTTATTTTCAGCATTCTTCCACCTCTTCTTTATTTCTTACCGGAATCTGTACCGCACACGCATATTTCCCGTCCGATACCTGTACATTAACCGTCCCGGACTCTCCTGCCCGGATCACTGCCAGCGCCTCTCCGTAATACGTATCCGTTTTCGCAGTCCGATATCCCCGCTCATTGTACGGACATCCGTTTCCAAGCCCCAGAAGCTCTCCGTTTTCTACATGCACTTCCAGCGTTCCCCGCTTCAACGGTTTGACTGTCCCGGTTTTATCTGTATACTGCAGTCTCACAAAACACAGCTTTCCGACTTCCGTTCTCCTTTTTCTTTCCGGGATTCCGGTTTAAAATCGTTTCCTTCCCCGCTGTATAGAGCACATTTCTCGCAATCTCCCGGTTCTGTGCATCATACGAAATCGCTTCAATGGTGCCCTCCTCATAGATCACATCAAAAGAAGTTCTGCAGTCATTTTTCATCTTCTTGCTTCCAACCGACTTTCCGTTGATAAACAGCTCCACCCTGTCTGCTCTTGCATACACTTCCACCTGTGCCTTTTTCCCGGAACATCCATCCCAGGACCACGACTCAATGGCATTGCTCATCTTCCATGCCGACGGCGAATGCTTCTCCCCCGTGTGATTAACCGGGCAAACCGCGATCACCGGCTTTTCCATCAGTTCAAATGCCGTCTTCGTATAGGCAGCCTCGGCCAGTGGTTTTCCGGTCAGATCGATCCTTCCACTTCCTGCAGTGATCCATCCTGCTCCATGTGAGAAATCCGGCGCATAATCACTGTATTCCCACGCACCGACACCGACTTCTCCCATATAGTCCATTCCTGCCCACACAAAATCTCCGATGATCCTCGGATGTATTTTCGCCATCTCCCAGAAAGCATACGCGTCAGAACAGAATGTTTCGCTTCCCAGGATCAAACGCTTTGGATATTTTTTCAGATCTTTTCCATAGCGGTAGATACCATAGTTGTATCCTGCAATATCCATATTGGCAAAGGCATCTCTTGTTTTTACATCACAGCCGTGAAGCGTTGCCCCGATTTTCATCGTCTTACTTCCGAAAATCCCTGCCAGATTATTGAAAAATTCACTTCCTACTGCCTTTTTCTTCCCACCCGATCGGTTTGCTTCTTTCTTCGCCTTCTTGTCACTGTAAACGCCGAAGCCAATGGAACTTAAGAAGTTAAAAAAGATATTGATCCCGCAGGTTACCGGTCTTGTTGCATCCAGACTGTGCAGATATTCTGTCATCTGTCCCGTGAGACGGATTCCCTCTCTCCTGGGGCCGTCTCAGAAACCTCATTTCCTGTAGATATAAGATCACCGAAGGATGATTGTAATCCTTTTCGACCATATCTTTTAAATCCTGCTTCCACCATTGCAAAGTGATTTACATAATCATACTCCGTCTTGTGTATATACCACACATCCACGAATTCATCCATGACCAGCATCCCCCGCCTGTCACAGGCATCCAGAAGTGCTTTGGAACAAGGATTGTGGGCAGAGCGGATGGCATTGTATCCATTTTCCTTTAAAATTCGAATCTTCCGTTCCTCTGCCTCCGGATAACAGCAGGCTCCCAGCACACCGTTGTCATGTGGATACACGCACCCCTCAGGATCACCCGTTCACCGTTCATCAAAAATCCGTTCTCTGCGCTCCACTCAATCGTACGGATTCCGAATATTTCCTCTGCTTCATCTTCTTCAAACCGCACCCTGCATGTGTATAAAAACGGAAACTCAGTACTCCACAATTTCGCATCCGGAATTTCCAGCTGCATCTGAAAATTTCCATCCGCAGACTTCTTCACGCTTGCGACCGGCTCCTGACCGGATACCAAAGACTCCCCTTCGAAAATTTCCAGTTCCAGTTCTCCCGATGCAGATGTCTCAACCTTTACATCGATCACTGCCGGATGGATACTGACTGTGGAAATCTTTACCCCATTGATGCCGATATGCTTCTTTGGCAGCATATATAACGATACAGGCCGGTATATTCCTGCTCCCGAATACCATCTGCTGTTTGGCTGATCTGCATTGCGGGCAATGACCTGTATCTGATTTTTCATTCCAAAATGAAGAAACTCATTTGCCTCTACGTAAAATTTGTATATCCATACGGACGAAATCCTGCTCTTTTCCCGTTGAGATACACTTCTGCATTGCGGTAGACTCCCTCAAATTCAAAGACAAGTCTGAAATCCTCATATTCCTGCGGTACAGAAAATTCTTTCTCATACACATAGTCAAATCCTTCAAACCAGCCGATGTTAATGCCTCCCAGGCTCTCCTGCGTCCGCTTTTCATCCAGCATTGCATCATGAGGGATCGTAACCGGTTTTCCCTTTCCCGATCTCCGGCGTGTCTGCATGTCCAGCCGTCATTAAATGCAATCTTTCTCATTTCTTCTTACGTCCTTTCCTTTTCCATGGCTGAATCATACCATTTTTCGCGAACAGTAACGATTTCTTACGTGACGGTCTGTTTTTCATCGTATTTTGCAGCCCTGTTTTTGTCTATTTTTTATAGATTTATCACTTTTTCAAGCTTCTTAACTATTGATTTTTTAGTATATTTCCTTGTTTTTTGTAATTTTTCAACAATTTTAAAGTTGTTTTTCATGGATTTAAGCCCTTATTTTTGTGTATTTTTAATAATTCAAATCAAATAGATATTCTATAGTGGCTCTGTATTGAAGTATGCTTTTTATCTTGCCAGCGTAAAATAAAAAATTTTGCGACCGCCAGACACACATAAAAATATCCATGAGCAAATCAAACTAAGATTTCCCCATGGATATTTTCCCTTACTACTCTTCTGCCAAATACGGTTTTAATATTTCAATCAATTCATAAACTTTTGTTCCAGGTGCTGCTTTAGATGGTAATTTTCCCTCATTTGACGCATTCAATCTTTTTGCATTTCCTATTGCATATTCCATATACGGATGTAAGATTTCATACATATCTTTACGATTTTTCTCATACTCACCAGCGCCAATTTGTTTTAAACACTCCGTTAGCTTTGGCCAATATTCTTCTCGATGAATATCTGACTGCATATATGAAAAATGTAATAAAAACCATAATTCTATACACTGATTAGACCAAACGGCATGAAACGTTGTTTCATCATTACTATCTGTATCACAAGATTGCAAAACAGAATCTATATGATCTGCCGGAAAATCATCCGTATCATAAACAATCCAAACATGTTTGTATACATTTGAACTTTTCTTCCGCACGAGTTTTCGCTTTCTGAAATAAACTAATCGTATTATCACCTTCACCATATACATCTAACTTTATCTTCTCTGGATATTTCTTATTTATAACATCCTTTATTGAACCAAAATATTCAGGTTCTGTATCTGTTCCTTCTGTTACAATAAGGTGATACTCTGGCTGAAATCTTGATAGCTCTATCCAATCTCTTTTTCATCCATTTTTATCTAAATCACTTTTTTTCGGAGGTTTTAGGCTCAAATCCACTCACCCCCACTCAACATGTTCTGCAAATAAGGATCTGCACCATACCTACCTTCCAAATACTGCTTATCATATGCAGCTGTATTGTTCACTCTTTCATTGTCTTCCCGTCTAATTTCATACAAGGAATAAACTTGGCTGCTATGGTTTTCATCCAAAGCTGCAAACCATATTTCATCTCTTCTGAATACTGTGTTTTTCATTGTAGCAATATCATGAGACGTAAATAAAAGCTGACTCCATATTTATTGATTTTTTTATTCTTAAACATAGATATTACGTATCGCAAAAGCTTAGGATGCAGCTTTGCATCTAACTCATCAATAATTACCAGACGTCCTTCCTGTAATGCTACAAGTATAACCGGAAGCGCTGCAATCAACTTTCTTGTTCCATCAGATTCATGATTAAACGGCAATTCATATTTCTTACCCGAAATTGTTCGTACAGTATATAACTGCTCTTCCTTTTCATCATATCTATAATCCTCTACATCAATGCCCATTTCGTTCAGCAACATAATAATCTGATTCTTTGTCTGTTCATTATCAGATACCATAATCTGCAATTCTGCAACAGGGTTCGCATAATTACGAATGATACATGACTCAAACCACTCTTGAACCTCTGTTATCACAGGTATATTATAATTAATTGCCAAAAAAGATAAAAATGGCATTTTCTCATTCACTTTGGTATTTACATTCTCTTTACTTAAAATAGTTCCTAAAGTAAGCTCTTCGCCGTCACGATAAAAAATATGTGCAGGTTTTTGCTCCTATTGTTTTCCGATCCAATGTTTCTGCTGATATTTCATCTTTTAAAACAGCTAAATAGTAACGGTACTCATATTTTTCTGTACGAAAGAAAATTTCAAACTCAGTAGGCTCATCTTTCGATTCACTATCAAATAAAAAAGGCTCTGCGACAACCTTTTGCTGCATAATGACCCTCTTTCTAGTACTTCCTAAATCATGAATCGGTCTCACCACTGTTGTAATAAGACAAGATAACGCTCGGATCAAATTCGTCTTTCCGCCGCCATTTGGTCCATAAATAACACTCACAGGCAAAAGATCACTACACTTATCTTTCACAACCAAATTATCTTTGAATTCCGGAATTGCAGTTGCCTGCAAATCAAAAACAGTTTCATCTCTATATGACTTAAAATTCTGAAACGAAAACTGACATAGCATTTTTATCGCCTCCTTTTTACAGCCAGTATAACACTATTTTTTCCATGTTTCAATTTTTATATTCAATTTCATAAAAAATATTTTTTATTTTTAATATAAAATTCGTATTTTAAGATTTTATTTTACTTCCTCAAACAAAATACGACAGAAGAGCTTCTTTTTTCGCTCTCCTGTCGTATTTTATCTCTTTGTGCTCAACGCTATTTTCAAAACTCAAACACTGCCACTCCATATGGCTGCAGCGGATATGCGATCGAATACTTCTGACCATCGCATTCCTGCTTCACCGGCTTATATACCTTCGGACGCTCCACACCGTTTCCACCGTATTTGGATCATCACTGTCCAAAATCAGCTTCAGCTGCTTTCTGCGCGGCACACCCACCCGGTAATCCGGACGTTCCATCGGCGTAAAGTTGCAGACAAACAACAGATTCTTCTTATTATCTCTGGAGTGTCTCACAAAACTGAAAATACTGCGGAAGGTATCGTCCTTATTGATCCATTCAAACCCTGCCGGATCCGTATCCAGTTCATACAGCGCCTTATTGTGTCTGTACAGATGAAGCAGATCACGGTACCAGTTCTGGATCTGCTGATGCGGTTCCTCTGCAAGCAGATACCAGTCAAGCTCCCGCTCTTCGCTCCACTCCCGAAGCTGCGCAAACTCCTGTCCCATAAACAGCAGCTTTTTGCCCGGATGTCCCGTCATAAATGCATACGCCGCTTTCAGATTGGCAAACTTGTCAAAGCCAAGTCCCGGCATCTTATTGAGCATCGAGCACTTCAGATGAACCACTTCATCGTGGGACAGCACCAGGATATAATTCTCACTGTACGCATACTCCATGGAAAAGGTCATCTGATAATGCGCCCCTTTCCGGAACAGCGGATCTAATTTCATATATTCGGTAAAATCATGCATCCAGCCCATGTTCCACTTCAGACTGAATCCAAGACCGTCATCCTCCGGCGCACCTGTCACCTTCGGCCACGCGTAGATTCCTCTGCGATCATCATAGCACCTTGATTTCTTCCCAGAACCACACTGTTCAAATGCTTGAAAAAACGCGATCGCTTCCAGATTCTGATTGCCGCCGTCTGGTTCGGCACCCACTGCCCGTCCTGCTTTCCATAGTCCAGATACAGCATTGATGCCACCGCATCCACACGAAGCCCGTCCACATGATAATGCTCGATCCAGAATAATGCATTGGCGATCAGGAAATTCTGCACCTCCGGCTTGCTGTAGTCGAAAATCTTCGTCCCCCAGTCCGGGTGCTCGCCCTTTCTCGGATCTGCATATTCAAATGTCGGCGTTCCGTCAAAGTCCGCCAGCCCATGCGCATCCTTTGGAAAATGCGCCGGTACCCAGTCCAGGATCACGCCGATTCCATTCCTGTGCAGATAATTGATCATATAGGCAAAATCCTGCGGTGTCCCGTAACGGGAAGTCGGCGCATAATATCCTGTCACCTGATACCCCCAGGATCCGTCAAACGGGTGCTCCGCAATCCCCATCAGCCTCCACATGGGTATACCCCATCTTCTTCACATAATCTGTAATCGAATGAGCAAATTCACGATAGGTATAAAATCCCTCATCCTCTGTGCCCGGATGACGCATCCAGGAGCCCATATGTACCTCATAGATCGCCAGCGGATTCTCCTTTTGATCCCACTTTTTCCGCTTCTGCAGCCACTGCTCGTCCGACCACTTCAAATTCGAAATATCGGTCACTCGGGAAGCCGTACCCGGACGCCGCTCCGCATAATTTGCAAACGGATCCGCCTTAAAAATCCGTTCTCCTGTCTGTGTCTCGATACAGAATTTATACAAATCCCCTTCCTGCGCTCCCGGCACAAAACAAGTGTAGATCCCAAGCGGCTCCTGACGATGCATCTCATTCGCCCCAAAATCCCATGCGTTAAATTCACCTACAACGGACACTCTCGCTGCATGCGGCGCCCATACTGCAAAATAGACACCTTCCTGCTTCTTCTGCACGGCCTTGTGCGCTCCCATCTTGCGGAAGATCTCATAGTGCGTGCCCTGTCCGAAAAGATACTGATCTAATTCTCCGATTTCATATGGCTGTAATTTCTTTTGTACGGTTTTCTGTCTTCCCATAATCCCACCTCACAGCTGCTGTTTTTTCGTATAGCTTCATTATACTTTATCTACTTTTAAAAAGAAAGTGAAAAACGACAGAATGCCGAAGAAATTCGGCTAACACGAAATTTCTTCGGCATATTGTACGAAAGATGTCGGATATTGTCTATCTTATCTCCTGATCTCTTTCACCATATATGATGTGAATACTTAACCTTTTATCCACGTAAAATCAACATACCACCTCTTCCTGTGAAAAAATTCTCCATCATATTTTCTAAATCCCATACTAAACTGAACTTCTTCTGTACGCTTTAACAATTTTATTACAATTTCATTTTTCCCTTTTCTTAAATTCACAATATCATAATTATTATATGGAGTCCACAATCTTATTTCATCTTTTTCCATACAACATTCCCCATTAATCCAGATTTTAAATCCATCATTGTTTCCAACAACTAGCCACAATTGTTGGTCAAAAGGTGAAATAAATTCCTGCCTTAGATAAATACATCCCTGCCCTTTAAATGTAAACACTTGATTTAACGGCAACAGATCTTCATATCCAACTACTCTGCATAATTCATGTTCTCTAAAAGCTGACTCAAAACACTTCTCATCTATATATTCTTTCTCGATATAGACTGCATTATTTACCATACACTCCAACGTAGGAAGATTACATCCTTCTCCATGCGCCTTCGGGAATTCAGGTGGATCTTCTTTTTTCAATGCTTCAAAAAATGGCCCTATTGCAGACCATACAGGTGCACCGGCAATCCCAAACTTTTTAGAAATTCCACCAAACTCTGCATACATAATATTTTTTCTCGTAAATCTACTACATTCTCTACGTTTTTCAACATATAGCGCCTTTTTATACAATAATTTCCTTATTTCGATAACAGTACACGATATGTAACGAATCCTCACCTGTTTAACATAAAAAAAAATGCAATAATATCTCCTCATATTCGTTCGTTTTTTATATAATTTTCTAATTCTTCCAAGGACTTCTTTTTTATTTTTTTGTATATATTTTCAAAAAAGTGAAGAAATCGCTTTCCTCCACTTTCCATTTAAATTATTAAAGTTACTTTTTCTTGTCAAAATAAATGCGGTCTGCATCGTCTGTATTCTTTCCAAGTACCGTTTACAAGTTTTCTTTGCAGATACCTTTCTGGGAATGCGACATCGCCTCGTCCATAATGCCTTTTACTTCCGCAACTGTCACTGCGTGATCTTCTCTCTGCATCGCATCGATCCGGCTGTACAGCGCCAGGATTCCCATCTCATCGATACGATATCCATTCTCCTGTGCGTAAGTCTGACCAAATGTAACCAGCTCATCATTTACAAAGATCGGCACTTCCAGTCTGCTCGTAAATTTCTTTCTGAACTCTCTGTTTGAGGAAGTATACGGTCAAGCGGCTTTCTCTGCTCTTCCAGCACGATCAGCATCTCTCCGGTATCTTTTTCCATCGCTTTGTTCAGCTTCGCAACCGTTCTTTCACTTAATTTTCCTGCTTTTTCAATGATCAGTGCTCCGCCGTACAGCTTAGCAATGATATCACTGATCTTCTTCTTATTCAGTGCTTCTCCGGTGATGATTGCAACTCTTCCCTGACGGATCTTTCTCTGCTTCTGGATCGCTTTGACCACATCAACTGCAAGAACCGTCTTTCCGTTGCCTTTGTTTCCGACGATCAGCAAGTTACCTGTATTGGATGTACCTCTTCTGTTCGTACAATTGCGGTCCTGCTCCAGAACATCCACCAGCTGCTCGCTCATGCCGCGCACCGGAACAAAGTAGGAGAACAGTTTCTTCTGCTCTTCTGTCAGCCCTGCTCTTTTTGCACCCTGTCCGGACAGATCATAGCGGCTGTGTACCAAAAATCCTGTATCGGAAATCGATAATGCATCTGCAATCTCATCCATCGGAAGCGGTGCAGTCTTTCCTGTCGCAATCAGCTTCGCAGTCTCTTTTCTGCTCAGCGGTGTCGTAGAACTCAGAATATCCGATTCAACAGGCTCTTCATCCGGGATCTCACGATCGTCCGGTTCATCACTCAGCGTCGGCTTGAACTCTTCCTGCAGCCCTGCTGCAATCGATTCGTAATCGTCCTCATAATCATCATCGTAATCCAGTTCTTCTTCGAATTCCTCTTCCAGCTCCTCTGCCGCGTCTTCCGTCAGAAGGTCTTCATAATCTTCTGCGTTGTCAACCTCCAAAGTCAGCTCTTCTGATTCCATTCTAAGCTCTTCTGTTGATTCCTCCTTGTTTTCAAGAGGTTCAACAGGAGTACTCGTGTGTACCGGAATCTCCTCACTCTCTTCTTCCGGGATCACACCTTCGATCTCATCGATCATCCTCTGAATATCCGGGGATAAGATCGGGCTCTTTGGCTTACGCTCGATCTGTTCTACATCCTCTTCGTTCACTTCTGGAACTTCCTCCGGTTCAACACTGCCTTCTGCGGCTTCCCACTTCAGCAAGAATATCATCAATATCAAGTATATCGTCAACCGGCTCGTCTATTCTCTCATCCTCTTTGATTTCTGTTTCTTCTAATTTAATATATTCTTTTCCATATCTTCCTTCTCAGCCTCTTCTGCTACTTCAGGTTCCTCGATTACTTCCACATCTGCTGCATCTGCACTTCCGGTTCTGCCAGCTCTTCTAATTCTTTCAGGTCAACTTCCTTAACTTTCGTCTCGATCGTCTCCTCAACGATCTCTTCTACAGGTTCTTCCTCTGTCACTTGATCCAGCAATTCCAGATCTGATAATGACTCAATCTCTTCCAGTGCTTCTGCCAGATCTGAGCAATCATCTTCCCCTGTACTCTCCTCGTCATCACCTTCCACCGGTTCTGCGTCCTCTTCTGCCAATTCTTCGATGTCTTCTTCGTACTCTTCCGCATCCTCTTCTGAAAGTTCCAGCTCTTCCTGCTCCTGCGCTTCTTCTTTTTCTGTATGGAACAAATTCTGAAGCGCCTCGCCAAGCTTCATCGTATCACCCAGCTTCTTCTTCGGCGGCTCCGCTTTTTTCAGCTGCTCTGCCACTTCCTCCTCACTGAGTTCGGCATTCTCCGGCTCTGCGATCTGCTCAGAACGCTCCAGCATATCCTCTGTATAGCGGGCAGCTTCTTCCTGCTCTCTTCTCCGCTTTTCTTCTTCCTCAGCTTTTATTCTGCCCAGATCGATCAGTTTTTCTGCTGCTCTTTCTGAAGATTTTTCTGCTTCTTCCAGCCTTCTGTCATACTTTTCCTGCTGCAGTGGAGTCAATGGCTTGTATCGCATCTTCAGTTCCATGGCCTTGTATACATACTTGCCTTCGCTGAACCACAGAATCAGATCATCACACTCTTCCAGACATTCGGCTGTCATCCCGGCTTCTTCATATCTCTTGGCCAGCTCGTATGCCCACTCTTCGACATACTCTGCTTTTTTGAACTGCTCCAACGCACGGATCTGCTGCTCGATCGGAGCTCTTCGTGCTCTCAACAGGCGGTATCTTAGGATGTACTGATTCGGATCTTTTGGCGCAGCTGTACGTATTCATCATAATAGGCGATTGCCTCTTCCAGATTTCCAACCTTTATCGCAAGAGTGCACAAGCGATATAATATCTTTCTGCTCCCCTCTGTTCTATGATAGGCAGCTCTCAGAACTCCAAAACTCTTACGGTAATCTCTGATCTTTTCATATATATTGCTGACGTTTAACAGCATATTTACATTTCTGACACGCTTCCAATCAATGCTGTCAGCAATCTCAGCGGCTCTGTTGTATGCACCGTTTTCCATAAGTTTTAGCATCTGTTCTGTCTTCAACTTATATTCATACTTGTCCACTATGCTCACCTCATTATACTTAGTCTGTACCTTACAGGTATCTTTCTCTTCATTGCCTAGTTTGTTCTAGTTTACCATATGACTCCCGTAATGTCAAAAAAATGCACCCTCAATTGACATTGAAGATGCATTTTACATTTTATTCAAATTTTTCATATTCTATTTTATAAATCGAAGGAACTTCTCAATTCTGTTCCTGCAAGACCTCTACCTATGTTAATTGATATAGCAGTCTGTTCACTAAGACTGGCTTATATGAAACCTCCTGTTCTTCAATTTAACAATATCTATAACCTAAATCCGACTCGGTATCGGTATCATCCTATCATGAAAGTCCTCTCTTCAGTTATTCTCTCTATACCTTTCGGCTGCTGCAGTATCATCTGACGATATTCCAACATCCTATTTGATTATTCTTTCTATAACTGGGGGTGCTTCATATAAAACTGATATTCCTTATCCATGTTTCTTTACACATGTTCGGGAACTTTGGCTACATGTGGTATCTATATTCAATACGTCTGTAGATGTCGAATCTTTTCATTTTCATCCAGCTTTACAATCTCTTCGATTTGATCTTTTCATTCACTTTTACTGGATCTTATCTTTCGTGGTAAAGGTCTCTTTCACAGGAACCTGCATCTACCGTACCACTGACATATTGAAATGTAACTGATGATATACTGTCCATTGGACCTCTGCCTCCTTAGTTCGTTTATTTTTAATCTAACAGAACGACTGCCTACTAAATTAAGAATCGCTCTTTAGTTAAATATCCTTTTGAGATGTGTGATTGTTGTATCTCTTTTGGATTGACTTAATAATAACACTATCCCTTTTAGTTGTCAACACATTTTTTATATTTTTCTTTAATAATTTTTAAAACTATTCTTTTTTGTTTGAATTTTCTGAATATTCAATTTGTATAATATGCGCATTGCGATTGTACACAAATACAGATATAATAAATTTACTTTTTAGCTGTCGTCTGTACAGCATTGGCTTCTGTCTTTTAGAAGCTGTCTGTTTTCCGGCGTTTCGCCAGATTTTCAGTTGATTTTAACCGAACACAAGAATAAGAAGATTGCATCTACACGATAAGTTTTTTATAATGGAGGAAAGTACATGGAAGAAAAGAAGACAAAAAATTTCTCAAAGTATCCAACTTTAAACAGGGAATACAAAGACAGCCTGTTTCGGCTATATTCAGCGAAAAGAAAGATTTGCTGGATTTGTACAATGCACTGAATGGAACATCTTATAGTGATCCGGAAGAACTGGAAGTCAATACACTGGAGGATGCAGTTTATATTTCCATAAAAAATGATATTTCATTTTTAGTAGGAGGAACCTTGAACCTGTATGAGCATCAGAGTACATACAATCCCAACCTTCCGATTCGGGGGTGATCTATCTGGCACATTTGTACGAAGGATATATAGAAGACGGACAGATCAATTTATATAGCAGTGGATTAAAAAAGTTACCGTTTCCTCAGTATTTTGTGTTTTACAATGGGACAAAAAAAGCGCCGGATCGCAGTCTTTTAAAACTAAGTGATGCATTTCAGAAGACGGGAAAGACATAGAACCCTGTCTGGAGTGTCAGGTGGTGATGCTGAACATCAATTATGGACATAATCAGGAGCTAATGGAGAAGTGCAGGCGTCTGAGAGAGTACTCGCAGTTTGTTTTCATTGTACGTGAGCAGAAAAAAATGTATGAAGATCCAGAAGAAGCAACTTTGCGGGCAGTAGATATCTGTATCGAACAGGGAGTGCTTGTGGATATTTTGAGAAAGCATAAAGCAGAGGTGATCAGTATGGTATTGTCATCATTTAATCAGGAAGCATATGAAGAGGATATGTATGAGACAGGATATAAAGAAGGGGAACGGAGAATCAATACTCTTTATGAGAAATTACTCAAAGAGCAGCGAATGGACGATATGAAACGGGCAGTGGAGGATGAGGCATATCGGGAGACTCTGTTAAAAGAATATGATTTGTAAAAAGAACTGGCGGTTGAAGCTGAAATCAATCGCCAGTTCTTTTTATATTATTATTTGTCTGAGGGACCTCTCTGGTCGATCCCCTCTCAATTAATTTTGCATGTAACAGAAGTGTTCCGATGGATACTTGATTCATCAGACTGTCCAGAGCATAGTAAGCACTTTTGCCAAGCTGGATCCGTTCCTGGCGGATGGTAGTCAGCGGCGGGGAAGTATATGCGCAGATCGGGAGATCATCAAACCCGATGATGCTGATCTCGTCCGGAACTTTGTATCCGAGCTGCTGACACTGAATCATCGCGGCATTGGCGATCAGATCATGGCTGCAGACAATAGAGGTGATTCCCAGATCCAACAGACGGCAGATGCTTTTCCATACATTGAGTGATATAGTAGGAACTTCCCGCATAGGTCGGATCGGACTTTAGGCCGTTTTGTTTCAAAGCGTGGAAAAATGCTTTGTGGCGGATCTGCATGATATGAGAACCAAGGGCGCTGCTCAAATATCCGATTTTTTTATGTCCCAGTTTTTTTAAATGGGAGACGGCGAGTTCCATGCCTTCGTTGTTGTCGATTCCGACATATGCCATATTTGGATTTGCAATAATATAGTTGTCATACAGAACGGTCGGTGTTCTGCTGGTCTGAAAATCTTTCATCCACGGATCATTCAACGAAAATCCAACGACAAAAGCTCCCAGATACTGGTTCTGCAGCATAAAAACATCGTACGGGGTGCTTTTCTGCAGTTTTTCAGTAGTATCTACAATATCTACGGTATAACCGGCAGGTTCTGCAAGCTGGCGGAAGCCGAGCAGGATTTCATATCCAAATTGATGTGACTCTTTGTAATCTACGTTTTCAATCAGAATACAGAGTTTTTTCTCCGCAGCTTCTGGCGGCGGATTTTTGTATATCCCATTTCAACAGCTGTTTCCAGTACGGTTTTTTGTAAAGTTTCGCTGATATCAGGTGCACCGTTTAAGGCTTTGGAAACAGTGCCTTTTGAGATATTCAGACGATCAGCAATATCCTGTAATGTAGCCATTGGGGCTCCTTTCTGCGTCCTTTTTTCGTTACTGTTCATAGTAACCTTTTTCATTATATAGAAAAAAAAGTGGAAAATGCAATGAATATCCATGGAAAAAGAGAATGAGTTTCGGAAAGTTTCTTGTTTTGCAAAAAAACATGGATTGTTGAAAGTGAATAAAAATACAGGATAAAAACTATGCAAAACATAGAAAATAAAGAGTACTATACGTTGTTAGGATTGACGAAACAGGGAAAAAATGATATCATCATCATATACGAAATAATACGAAACAAAAATGAAAGGTGAGGGAACATGAAGAGAAGAGTTTGTGCAATTCTGCTGGCTGCAAGTCTGGCTGTGTGTGGACTGACCGGATGCGGGAATGGATCCCAGAGCAGTGCAGGGCAGGAAAAAGTAAGACTGATGGTTTGGTCTCCGTCAGAGGACCAGTCAAAAGAAAGCGGCGAATGGCTGCAGACGATGTGTGAGTCCTTTGCAGAAGAAAATCCGCAGTGGATATTACATTTGTGTACGGAGTTGCAGATGAAGCGACGGCAGCGAGTCAGGTATCGCAGGATCCGGAAGCAAGTGCGGATGTATTTATGTATGCAATGATACGCTGACTACAATGACAGATGCCAATGCGCTGGCGAAATTTGGAGGAAGTACAGAGAAGAGATTGAAAAAACAAATTCAGAAGAAGTTTTGAAGTCTCTGACAAAGGACGGAGATCTGTACGGAATTCCTTTTACGACAAATACCTGATTTATGTATTATGATAAAAGCGTTTTTTCAGAGGAGGATGTAAAAAATCTGGATACAATGCTTGAGAAAGGTGTCGTGTCTTTCCCGTTTACAAACTCATGGTATCTGCCGGCGTTTTTATGTAGGAAATGGCTGTACGTTGTTCGGAGATGGAACGGATGAATCCAAAGGGGTAGATTTCGGCGGAGAAAATGCAGTGGAAGTAACGAATTATCTGATTGATCTTCGAAATAATCCGAATTTTAAGATCGATGCAGACGGTTCCGGGATTGCAGGACTGCGTGACGGAAGCATCAATGCCATGTTTTCTGGTTCCTGGGATGCCAATGCAGTGAAAGAGGCGCTCGGTGATAATATGGGAGTAGCCGCATTACCAACATATACCTTAAACGGAGAAGAAAAACAGATGACGTCCTATGCCGGATCAAAAGCGATTGGAGTCAATCCTTACAGTAAAAACATGGTTCCTGCCGTAGAGCTTGCACTATATCTTGATCTGCCAAAGCACAGGAAGCACACTATGAGATGAGAAATGTGATCCCATGTAATACGGAATTGCTTGCACAGGAGAACATTGCGGCAGATCCGCTTATTATGGCACAGAATGACACCTTTAACCGGACATCGATCCTGCAGCCGTTTGTATCAAAGATGAATAACTGCTGGGTACCGGTAGAAAACATGGGAAAAGGAATCCGAAATGGAAATATCACGCATGAGAATGCAAAAGAGCAGACGGGATCGATGAACGAGGCAATGAACAGTGATGGAATCTAGAAGAGGTGAAGAAGAGGGGAATAGTTACAAAACGAGTCAATGAATTTCCAACGCCGTATACATGTAGGAATGCGATACAAAAGGGCGGACCGGAGACAAAGTTATCCATGATCTTAATGGGACTTGGAAACTTTGTACACGGACAGAAAATAAAAGGCCTGTTATATCTGGCGGTTGAAGTAGCATATATCGTATTTATGGCAGTGAATGGAATTACATTTTTAAGTATGCTGGGAGGCCTTGGAAGCGTGCCGCAGAAAGAAGTGTGGGACGAAGCGAGTCAGGTTTATCTGTACACAAAAGGGGATCAGTCGATCCTGATCCTGTTATATGGAGTGGCAACCATCCTTGTGAGCGTGCTGATGGTATTTGCCTGGAGAGGTGCGCTTCAGAGTGCATATAAGGCAGAATGTCTTGCAAAAGAAGGAAAACATGTCAATACATTCGGGGAAGATTTAAAATCTCTGCTTCATGAAAATCTGCACAGACTTCTGATGACACCACCGATGATTTTTATTTTCGGCTTTACGATCCTCCGCTGATCTTCATGATCTGTATGGCATTTACGAATTACAGCAAGATCGACAATCATCTGATGCTGTTTGACTGGGTGGGACTGGATAATTTCAAGGCACTGTTTGATTCCAGCAGTATCCTTGGAAGTACATTCTGGTCTGTTCTCGTATGGACACTGGTATGGGCATTCTTTGCAACCTTTACAAACTATATTTTCGGAATGATCCTTGCAATCATGATCAACCGGAAAGATACAAAGGCAAAGGGATTCTGGAGATTTTGTTTTGTTCTTTCCTGTGCAGTGCCGATGTTTGTATCTCTTTTGATCATGCGTACCATGCTGCAGCCGGAAGGTGCGGTCAATGTACTGTTAAGAAACTTAGGTGGATCGCGCAGGATGCAAGTCTCCCGTTTTTCACAGATCCGACCTGGGCGAGAGTGACTGTGATCGTGGTCAATATCTGGGTAGGTGTTCCGTATACACTGCTTCAGCTGACAGGTGTTCTTCAGAATATCCCGGCAGATCTTTATGAGGCAGCCAGGGTAGACGGGGCAAATTCCATTCAGATTTTCTTCAAGATCACACTGCCTTATATGTTGTATGTGACGACACCGTATCTGATCGCGACATTTACAGGAAATGTGAACAACTTCAATATTATTTATCTGTTGTCCGGAGGAGACCCGATCACGGATCTGTCTTCCACGGCGGGAAGTACAGACCTGCTTGTTACATGGCTGTATAAGCTGACGGTTGACAAACAGTACTATAACATTGGTGCAGTCATTGGTATTCTGACCTTTATCATTCTTGCAGTTGGTGCACTGTTTACATACAGAAGAAGTAAATCTTACAAAGAAGAAGGAGGATTCTAGGCATGGGCGAGAAGAAATTTCATTCAGCAAAAAGAAAACGGATGATTAACAATACGATCGTTCATATTGTTCTGGCTGTGCTTGCGGCAATTTGGATATTCCCGATCATCTGGGTTGTGCTCACAAGCTTCCGTGCGGAAAAAGGTTCTTATGTATCCACCTTCTTCCCACAGTCCTTTACACTGGATAACTATACAAGATTATTTACAGATACTTCGATTTTGAATTTCCCGAAAATGTTTGGCAACACGCTGATCATTGCGGTATGCTCCTGTATTCTGGCCACTTTTTATGTGCTGGCAGTCTCTTACTGTCTGTCCAGACTGCGGTTCAAGCTGCGAAAACCCTACATGAACATGGCAATGATCCTGGGATTGTTCCCTGGATTTATGTCTATGATCGCCGTGTATTTTATTTTAAAGGCGATGGGGCTGACAGAGGGAAATCTGATCCGTCTGGCATTGATCCTGGTGTATTCCGGAGGAGCGGGACTGGGATTTCAGATTGCGAAAGGATTCTTTGATACGATTCCGATCGCCATTGATGAGGCGGCGCTTCTGGACGGATGTACCAGATGGCAGATTTTTACAAAGATCACACTGCCTCTTAGTAAACCGATTATTATCTACACCGTTCTGACATCGTTTATGGGACCGTGGCTCGATTCATTTTTGCAAAGGTGATCTGCCGGGCAAATTCAGACCAGTATACGATTGCAATCGGACTGTGGAAAATGTTGGAAAAAGAATATATTGACAGCTGGTACACCAGCTTTGCCGCAGGGGCAGTATTGATCTCAATACCGATCGCAATTCTGTTCCTGTGTATGCAGAGATTTTATGTGGACGGTGTTTCCGGTGCAGTCAAAGGATAGATGGAGTAAAAGGATGGGAAAGACAGCAAAGCAATGGAAAGACTTTTACCGAAAAGAAGAATTTCAGAAACAGTATTGTGATCCGGCAGAAAAGCTTGGAATGGAGTGCACAAGTGGGCGGACTTCATTTCGCTCTGGTCGCCAGTGGCAGAGGAAGTACAGATCTGTTTTTACAAGAACGGAGAGGCCGGAAGTGCATTTGAGATCCATCCGATGCAGCTGCAGGAGCATGGAATATGGAACTATGAGACAAAGCAGTCTCTTCATGGAATCTATTATGATTTTCTACTGAAGATAGAGGGAGAGCAGGTTCAAAGTGCAGACCCTTATGCAAAAGCTTGTGGTGTGAACGGCCTTCGCAGTATGGCGGTGGATTTGAGAAAAACGGATCCTGTGATGTGGGAATCAGATAAAGCGCCGGAAAAAGAAGCAGAGCAAATAATCTATGAGCTGCATGTCAAAGAGTTTTCCTGGGATGCATCCGGCGGATTTCCAGTAGAGGTAAGAGGGAAATATCCGGCATTTTGTTGCAAAGATACTTCTTTGTATGGAGATGGAAAACATCCGACAGGACTTTCTTATCTGAAAAATCTCGGGGTCAATTATGTACAGCTGATGCCGGTGTATGACTATGGATCTGTAGATGAGGCGGGCAGAGCGGATGGATTCAACTGGGGATATGATCCACTGAATTATAATGTGCCGGAAGGTTCTTATTCCACAGATCCATTTCATGGGGGAAGTTCGGATCCGGGAGCTGAAAGAAGCGATCCAGGCTCTGCACAGACAGGGATTTCGGGTCATTATGGATGTGGTTTATAACCACACCTATTCGCTGGATTCCTGCTTCAGAAGACGATGCCGTGGTATTTCTACCGGGTGTGGGAAGACGGCAGTGTTTCCAATGGATCTGCCTGTGGAAATGATGTGGCAAGTGAGCAGGCAATGTGTGCCAAATACATTTTGGAGTCTGTGCTGTACTGGGCCGAAGAGTACCATATGGATGGATTCCGCTTTGACCTGATGGGACTTCTGGATGTGGAGCTGATGAACAGGATTCGAAAGGAACTGGATGCCCGCTATGGAACCGGGGAAAAGCTGGTTTTGGAGAGCCGTGGAGAGCGGATGAAACGGCTGTGGAAGGAAATGCTCTCCTGGCGGATAAAGCACATATCCATCTTCTGGATGAACAGGTAGGGATGTTTTCGGACGATACGAGAGATGCCATCAAAGGTTCGGTCTTTGAGGCAGAAGAACCGGGATTTGCAAATGGAGGGAAAGATCTGGAAGAGCAGATCCTAGCCTCTGTGAAAGCCTGGTGCGGACAAAAGGAGCCGAAAGTGAAAGCACCATCCAGGTGATCACGTATGTGTCTGCCATGATAATCATACACTCTGGATAAACTGTGTGAAACAACAGCGTCAGAAGAATTGAGAAGAAAACAGTACCGTCTGGCAGCGGGAATGTATCTGACCTGTCAGGGAATTCCGTTTTTGTTATCTGGAGAGGAGTTCGCACGGACAAAAGGCGGCAGGGATAACACGTATAATGCACCGATCACCATCAATCGTCTGGATTGGGAACAGGCATACAAGGAACAGGAGCTGGTGGAATATTACCGGGGACTGATCACACTTGCGAAAAAATGCTGCCGGGATTGTGGGATAAAAGCGCACAGGCGGCAAAACGCATCTTAAAAACGTGGAAAACAGATGGTTGTGTGGGCTTGTATGTGGATAACCAGACAAAAGAAAAAGCAGAACTGTGGAAAACACTCTGTATTGTATATAACGGCAGTGAAAAACAGCAGGAAGTGAAACTTTTGAAAGGGACATGGGAAGTTCTTGCAGACGGAGAGGACAGCTTTTTATGGAAACATCCACAGATTGCAGCGGAACATATGAAAGTTTCTCCGGTCAGTATTTTGATACTTGGAAAAAAGGAAGAGAGCAGGTAAAGTGTGATGAAATGGATGTATGGAAAACAAGACTGGAAAACAAGAGAGCGGGGACTGGAAAAACTGTTATTTGATGACCAACGGACTGGGGGATTTTCCTCCATGACGATGACGGGGGCAGTGTCAAGAAATGACCATGCACTGTTGATGGCCTGTACAACAGCGCCAAACTGCAGATACAATATGATACACCGCTTAAAGGAAGAACTTCTGACAGAAACAGGAGACGTGCTTACACTGTCCACACAGGAGTTTGAGGAGCAGACACCGGAGGATGGATATCTTCATCTGGCGGCATTTTCCTATGAAGATACTCCGATCTGGAGATTCCTTGTAAATGGTGTGGAGATCAAAAAAGAGATTGGAATGCCACAGGAAGAAAATACAGTGGCGCTTCGTTATGAAATCAAAAACCGCAGCAGCCGGAATGTGGAATTTGTGCTGACTCCATTTTTCCAGTTCGTACCAAAGGGAGCCGATCTCTTGCCGGATCAGGAAATCGTATTTACAAAAGGAGCCGTGGAAAGTGAAGGAATGACACTGCATCTTCGTACAAACGGAATGATAAAAGAGATCGCAGAGACAGAGGAAGTTTATTTTTACCGCTATGATGTCTGTGACGGACGCAGGGCGTATGGACACGCAAGAGCCAACCATCAGATCCGTCTGCAGGCAGAGGCTGGAAAACAGGTGGTCCTGGAAGTAGTCTATGAGATGGAACCATCAAAAACAGTGCACAGACGATCATTGAGCAGACGAAAGCAGACAGAAAACAGCTGGAGGAAACAGCCGGATTTACTTCGGAGGCTGGGAAAATGCTTTCAAAAAGTGCCAGACAGTTTGTTTCAAAACGGGAATCCGCGGGGGGAGATACGATTTTGGCAGGATATCCGTTTTTGAAGACTGGGGCAGAGATACGATGATTGCACTTCCGGGAATCTGCATTTCTACCGGACAGTTTGAGACTGCAAAAAGGATTCTGCGAACCTTTGCACAGAATGAGAGAGACGGTCTGATGCCGAATCTGTTTCCAGAGGGAGGAAACGAACCGCTGTACAATACAGTCGATGCGGCACTGTTGTTTATCAATTGCGTGTATTTGTATTATGAAGCAACAAAAGATATGGAGTTTGTCCGGGAAGTGTATCCGGTGATGGAGCGGATCATGGATGGATATCAGAGCGGGACAAAGTTTGGGATCCACATGGATACAGACGGGCTGATCTGTGCAGGGGAAGGTCTTGCTCAGGTGACCTGGATGGCGTACGTGTGGGAGAGATTCTGCCGACTCCAAGACACGGAAAGCCGGTGGAGATCAATGCCTACTGGTACAATGCCTTAAAAATTATGGAAACATTTACAGAAGAAACAGAAAACAAGCAGATACTACGCGCAACTGGCAGAAAAGGTAAGGGATTCGTTTACAGAAAAATTCTGGATGTCGCAGAAAAATTGTCTGAAAGACTGGTTTCCGGAACAGAGGCAGATACCCAGATCCGCTGCAATCAGATCTGGGCACTCTCCATGCCGTTTACGATGCTGGAGCCGGAAAAAGAGCGGAAGATAGTGGAAACTGTTTTTGAAAAGCTGTATACTTTTTATGGGATGCGTACACTGGAAGAAGCAGATCCGGAATTTCATCCATACTATGAAGGAGCGATGGAAAAGCGGGATATGGCATACCATCAGGGCACTGTATGGACGTTCCCACTGGGGGCTTACTATCTGGCGTATCTCAAGGTTCACGCATACAGTGAACGCGCAAAACAGGACGTAAAAGAGCAGCTGGAAGTTCTGGAGTGCGCACTTAAGGAAGGGTGCATTGGACAGCTGCCGGAAATCTACGACGGGAAAAACCCAGTGTCTTCCAAAGGCTGTTTTGCACAGGCATGGAGTGTCGGAGAATTGCTCCGTGTATATGAACAGATTGAAAAAAAGAAGAAATAGAACATGGAATCTGAAAGGAGAATGACAATGGAAAAGAATTAGAGCAGATGTTACAGACAGTTTGCAGCAAAGGAATAAAAGAGGCATCCAGTGAAGAGATCTACGCAGCGCTTCTTCAGTGGTCCAAAGAAAAAATGAATGGTATGAAACACAACGAGGGAGACAGAAAACTGTACTACATTTCCGCAGAATTTCTGTCTGAGCACGATCGATGTACAGCTACGTCTCTGAGCATCGATCGATGTACAGCTACGTACGTCTGAGCATCGATCGATGTACAGCTACGTA